>ERZ1026884.131-NODE-131-length-52305-cov-9.380517_pt1 | contig 52305 bp, 49 predicted proteins | sample MGYA00380172_ERZ1026884 | MGnify/ENA primary metagenome ERZ1026884 (study PRJEB33269, sample SAMEA4719808) | human gut metagenome | biome: human-associated habitat; feature: organic feature; material: feces | place: Cameroon | collected 2013-10 ... | reverse complement strand
CATTTGCCGGAATTGGCGTTTCTTATATTAGGGACTTATTTTACAGCCCCTTTTTGTGTTTTGTTAATACAGATTTTTTTTCTCATGTGACCATTTTTCCGGATGATCCTCATACTGTGCGTTAATCCAGTCAACGACCTGCTGCTTGCCTTCGTTTGTAAAGGGCGCAGTAAAATCCGTTTTGAGGGAATCATCCGTCAGGGAAAAGATAAGAGGACCGGGCCAGACCCATGCATGAAAAAAGGCGTCCCCTTCCTCGGGGGCTTCCCGTCTGATCAGAAAGCGCATGCCGTTGATCCAGCCGGTATAGCTCGTTTTTTTGTAATAATTTAAGTTTAATACTTCGTCAGAGGTTAACATAGTATCTCCCGGTTTCATTATTTTGTAATAATTGTAACACATTTCCATTAATTTTGGTATAATGTCTGTTAGAGTGTTTGAACGAAGGTGAAAAAATATGTTTGGGAGAAATGATTTTGTTGAAAATGTAAAATCTGCACTGGCAGCAGTGGATTGTGATATGGGGGCATTTCGCAGCTGGCAGAAACAGTATGACCGTCTGAAGAAAAAACAAAAAGAACAGAAAGAGCGTTACGAGCGCTGCCGGGAACAGACGAAGCGGGTGCAGGAAGATGCACAGCTGATGGAACAGATGCTTATTGCAGAACAGACTGCGGATCGGAAGGAATTTGGCAGATTATTAAAAGACCTCCGGCAGATGCAGAACAATTTTGACCATGAATTTCTGGTGAGCAAAGAAGATCAGGAGTTTCACTCTACATATGATACGATCCTGCGTCTGGGAATGAAAGCATTAAATGCTCCGGATCAGAAACTTCTGCTGCAGAGTGAGATCGAAAATCTGCTTGCACTTGTAAAGGAGAATCTGGAAAAAGAGGAACCAAAGATAGAGGCCCTTACGTTTTATTATCAGTTGGGATCGGATCAGGAACTAGTACAGCTGCCACCGACAGAAAAACTGGAAAAAATTACATATTTCTATGAACGTGAGTTTCGGCAGCCGATTTTGCAGCTTTTGGAAAACGGGATTTCCCGTGCCGGACAGCTAAAAGATACTTATGAAGCAGCAACCGACCGGGCCAGCAGGAAAAAATATGAAATGCTGCAGGTTTTGTTTGACGGGCAGCCGGAACATATTCTAGAACAGTTAATGGAAGAATAAAGACACAGGTGAGGAGGATATCCATGGAACGCAGACCGATGCCGGGAGAAAAATACCGGCACTTTAAAAATAAATTGTATCAGGTGATTACCGTTGCAAAACATTCCGAGACAGGAGAAGAATTAGTGATCTATCAGGCATTGTATGGAGATTTCGGGGTGTATGCCAGACCACTTTCCATGTTTGTAAGTGAGGTGGATCATGTGAAGTATCCGCAGGTGAGCCAGAAATATCGTTTTGAGCGTGTGGATGAACCGATGCCGGAAGCAAAGCAGGAGCCGCCTGTTATGGAGCCGTCTGTTACGCAGCAGACAAAGACGATAGAAAATACCATAGAGCCGGACATGACACAAGCGGAAGTGGAACCAAAGCTTATGGAGTTTCTTGAAGCGGACAGTTTTGATGAAAAATATAATATTCTGACTTCCATGAGGGATGTCATCACAGATAGCATGATTGATACGATGGCGGTTGTGATGGATACCGTGATTCCGGAGGGAGATTTGGATAAGAGATATGACGATTTAAGATATGTCATCCGGACAAGACAACAGTATGAATTTGCCAACCGGCTGCGCTGATTAGCGCAGTCCGTGCTGACTTAAATAACTGTTATGGTATTTTCCGGAATTGGTCACGTCTTCTCCGAACCAGTCCGGTGCGGTGAAGCGATCGGCTTCTTCTATGGAGTCAAATTCCACTTCTACGAGAGAAAGCGGAGCGAGATCTTTTTCAAAGATATCCAGTTCTGCAGTCAGATGATCGTTTAATGGAATCAGATAGCGGGTTTTTGCTATCAGGAGTCCGTCGATTTTTAAAAGCAGGTGTTCGTAGGCTTCTTTGGTGAGCGGTAGATTGTATTCTTCCCGCACCATAAGGCCTTCCCCTTTATAGGTGAGATAATAATCATCGTTGGAGCGGCGGATACGTACCACCGGTGCCGTACACAGGTATCCCTGTGCGATTTTTTTACTTTGATATTGTTCTAAGTGCTCAGGTAATGTTTTTACCAGATATTTTCGTTCGATTTCCATTTTATAGAATTCCTCATTTAAAATAAGTTAATAGTTTTTGTACAGCGATACTTTGTGGTTTTCCACTGTCTTCTACGAGTGTGATCTGACGTTCCGGGATTTCTTCTTCTAACAGAATCTCATACACTTCCCCGCGTTCTACGGCGGGTCTGGCAATTCCTTCCGGGCAGAAACCGATGCCGAGATTACTGCGCACCATAGGAAGAATCTGGTCTGTCGTGGCAACTTCCATATCCGGAGAAAACCGCATATGGTTTTCATAGAAAAAGCGGATATACAGATCACTTGTTCCGGTGCCGGAAATCAGAGAAACAAAGGAATAATCTTCGAGTTCTTTCAGAGAACGTTTCCGGCTGGCGATTGCTTTGTAAGCACTGCCTCCGATGAGAATATCATGATAGCTGCGCAGTGCGGTTTTACGCAAAGGTTTTCGGATTTCTAAAGGAGAAGTGACCATGGCGATATCAACCAGACCTTTTTCTAAGGCATCGATGGCCTGTGGGGTGGAATGATTGGAAATTTTCAGGCGCACATGTGGATAATCTTTGTGAAATTCCTGGATTTTATCCAAAAGATACAGACGCATGGCTGTTTCACTGATTCCGACGGTGATCTGTCCGCTTTCGAGACTCTTGTTTTTAATGATTTCTTTTTCCCCGTAGGTAAGCTGTTCGATGGCAACGGCAACGTGACGAAACAGATGCTCGCCCTCGGTTGTCAACTGGATGCCTTTATGGGAACGGATCAGGAGTTTGCAGTCGAGTTCATTTTCCAGAATGTTCATGCAGCGGGTGATGTTGGGCTGGTTGCTTCCAAGCATTTCGGCCGCGTTGGAAAAACTTTTATAACGGGCAACATAATAGAAAATGCGGTAATAATCTAAAGTCATGGTATTTCCTCCTCATAAGCTATCGAAAGTATAATACAAAAATGGCAGGTGAGTCAATGGAAATCCCGGATTGCATGCTTGTTGTTGCCGAGGAAAATTGTTACAATAGATTAGGTGATTGCAAATCCCGAAGTTTTGCAATCACCTATTACACGATTATCAAAAAGGAGAAGCAAATCTATGAGCAAACTTGGAATTTTTATTGCGGATGGCTGTGAAGAAGTGGAAGCATTAACGGTTGTGGACATTGTGCGCCGCGCAAAATTAGACATTGATATGATTTCTATCAACGGAACCAGGCAGGTAACCAGTTCCCGTAAGGTTACATTTATGACAGACACGACAAAAGAGGAGGCTGACTTTTCCGCGTATGACGGGATCATTCTGCCGGGCGGTATGCCGGGAACGGTTCATCTGGGAGAAGATGATACGGTCAGTCAGGTGATCCGTGAGTTTGCAAAAGAAGGAAAACTTGTTGCGGCAATCTGCGCAGCACCGAGTGTGCTGGGACAGGCCGGAATTTTAAATGGGAAGAAAGCTGCGTGTCATCCGGGATTTGAAGAAAAACTGACCGGAGCAGAAGTATTCTTTTCCCCGGTAGTATGTGATGGAAATGTGATTACAAGCCGCGGCATGGGAACTGCCGTACCGTTTGGTCTTGCAGTTGCCCGTTATTTTACCGATGATGCAACCATAGAACATGTAAAAGCCGGACTTGTATACGCATAAACAGGTTCCAGAAATTGTCAGCTTTTTGTTCTCATAATTCCTCTGGTTCTGGTCACACTATACTCAGGCACATGAGAACAGCAAGTTGACCCCAAAAGCCGACCTGCCTTCTTGTGTGCAGGCCGGCTTTTTTTATGCAGGCATATAAAATACAGGAGGTGAAGAACTATGGCAGGTAACAACAATTCATCAAGCGGTACAAACCGTATGGCAGTACCGGAGGCAAAGGACGCAATGAAGCGTTTTAAGGAAGAGGTTGCAAGCGAGCTTGGAGTACCTTTAAAAGATGGATACAATGGGGATCTGACTTCCAAACAGGCAGGTTCTATTGGTGGCGAAATGGTCAAGAAGATGATCATGAAGCAGGAAGAACAGATGAAATAAGGACTTTCTGCCGGAAAACAAAACAGCGTATGGCTTTTTACAGGCCATACGCTGTTTTTATTATAGGAAATAAAAAAACACTTGGCAAATATGTATTTCGTATGCTATAATGCTTAAATGACTGTGGTGGTCGTAGTATGCCTGTTTGTACCATCACGGAAAAATAGATCGTACATGGAATTGATATATATAAGGAGGAAACAATTAAGATGAGTGTACAGGTTGAAAATTTAGAGAAGAATATGGCGAAACTTACCATCGAGGTTTCAGCAGAGGATCTGGAGAAAGCACTTGAGTCAGCTTACCAGAAGCAGAAGAAGCAGATCAGTGTTCCGGGATTCCGTAAAGGAAAAGTTCCGAGAGCCATGATCGAGAAGATGTATGGAGTTGACGTATTCTATGAGGATGCAGCAAACGCTCTGATGCAGCAGAATTATGCAGCAGCTGTTGACGAAAGCGGAATTGATATTGTGTCACGTCCGACCGTTGACGTTGTACAGATTGAAAAGGGCAAGCCTTTTATTTTCACAGCTGAAGTTGCTGTAAAGCCTGAAGTTACACTTGGCAAATACATGGGAGTGACCGTTACAAAGATCGATACTTCTGTATCCGATGAAGAAGTAGACGAAGCTCTGGAAAAAGAACGCAATAACAATGCAAGAACCATCAATGTAACAGACAGACCGGTTGCACAGGGAGATACCGCTGTGATCGATTTTGAAGGATTTGTAGACGGTGTTGCATTTGAGGGCGGTAAGGGAGAAAATCATTCATTAGAGATCGGTTCCCACACCTTTATTGATACATTTGAGGATCAGCTGGTTGGAAAGAATGTTGGCGATGAAGTAGATGTAAATGTTACTTTCCCGGAGCAGTATCAGGCTGCTGATCTGGCAGGAAAGCCGGCTACATTCAAGGTTAAGATCAACGAGATCAAAGCAAAGGAACTTCCGGAGCTTGATGATGAGTTCGCAAAGGATGTATCTGAGTTTGATACATTAGCTGAGTACAAGGAAAGCTTAAAGAAAGACTTAGAGAAGAAGAAACAGGATGAAGCAAAGCGTACAAAAGAAGACGAAGCCATCCAGAAGATCATTGACAAGTCAAAGATGGAGATTCCGGAGGCAATGATCGATACACAGTGTGAGACAATGATCGAGGAATTCGCTCAGAGAATCGCACAGAGCGGTCTTTCCATGGATCAGTACTTACAGTTCTCCGGTCTTACCGTAGACGGATTAAAGGAGCAGGTTCGTCCGGAAGCTCTTACCCGTATCCAGAGCAGTCTCGTATTAGAGCAGATCGCTAAGGAAGAAAACATCGAAGTATCTGATGCAGATGTAGATGCAGAGATCGAGAAGATGGCAAAGAATTACGGTATGGAAGCTGATAAGCTCAAAGAGTACATGGGCGAAGGTGAGAAAGAATCCATGAAGAGAGAACTTGCCATCACAAAGGCAGTTGAACTGATCATGGACAACATCAAAGAAAGAGCAAAGGCTAAGACAAAGAAAGAAAAAGAAGCTGAGGCAGCAGAGGCTTAATATCGAAAACTACGACAGAGAAGGACTGGTCTGGGAGAATACCAGACCGGTCTTTTGTTCATTGAGGTGCATCGCAGGATGCATGTAATAAATATAGGAGGCGATTTTTCTATGAGTTTAGTACCTTATGTCATTGAACAGACCAGCAGGGGCGAGAGAAATTATGATATTTATTCCCGTCTGTTAAAAGACAGAATTATCTTTTTAGGGGAAGAAGTAAATGAGACAACCGCAAGTCTTGTTGTTGCACAGCTTCTGTTTCTGGAATCGGAAGATCCGAACAAGGATATTCAGTTATATATCAATTCTCCGGGTGGAATGGTTACTGCCGGTATGGCAATTTATGACACCATGCAGTATATCAAATGTGATGTATCAACCATCTGTATCGGACTGGCAGCCAGCATGGGTGCGTTTCTTCTGGCTGGTGGTACAAAGGGAAAACGTTTTGCACTCCCTAATTCAGAAATCATGATTCATCAGCCTTCCGGTGGTGCAAAAGGACAGGCAACAGAGATTCAGATTGCGGCAGAGAATATTTTAAAGACAAAGAAACGTTTGAATGAAATTCTTGCTGCAAACACCGGTAAGCCATATGAGACAATTGCAGCAGATACGGAACGTGACAATTATATGTCCGCGCAGGAAGCTGCAGATTACGGCTTGATCGATGGAGTGATCACGAATAGATAGTTATGTGGAAACCTCCGGTCATTGCCGGAGGTATTTTTCATTTATAGGAGTAAATAAATTATGGCAGGAAAGAATGATGGCAAAATCCGCTGCTCTTTTTGCGGAAAAACACAGGATCAGGTCGGAAGAATGATTTCAGGTCCAAATGGTGCATTTATCTGTGATGAGTGTGTAGATATCTGCGCAGAGATCATTGAGGAAGAGAATCTGGAAGAAAAAGCTCCGGCTTCTGCAAAGGAAGAAATCAATCTGATTAAACCGGAAGAAATGAAAGCGTTTCTGGACGATTATGTAATCGGGCAGGATCAGGCAAAAAAGGTACTTTCGGTTGCGGTATACAATCATTATAAGAGAGTGCTTGCAGATCAGGAAAATGATGTGGAACTTCAGAAAAGCAATATTCTGATGCTGGGACCGACCGGTTCCGGAAAGACGCTTCTGGCGCAGACACTTGCCCGTGTACTTAATGTACCGTTTGCAATTGCAGATGCCACGACACTGACAGAGGCCGGTTATGTGGGAGAGGATGTAGAGAACATTCTTTTGAAGCTGATTCAGGCTGCAGATTATGATGTGGAGCGTGCACAGCACGGCATTATCTATATTGACGAGATCGATAAGATCACAAAGAAATCGGAGAATGTATCCATCACGAGAGATGTATCCGGAGAGGGTGTTCAGCAGGCATTACTTAAGATTCTGGAAGGAACGGTTGCATCGGTTCCGCCACAGGGAGGACGTAAACATCCGCAGCAGGAACTGATTCCGATTGATACGACAAATATTCTGTTTATTTGCGGCGGAGCATTTGATGGTCTGGAGAAAATTGTAGAGGCACGTATGGACGCTTCTGCGATCGGATTTAATGCAGAGGTGAAGTCAAAGTCTGACATCAATGTGGGGGATGCATTTAAGCGTGCACTGCCACAGGATTTTGTGAAGTTTGGACTGATTCCGGAGTTTATCGGGCGTGTGCCGATTACCGTATCTTTAGATTCGCTGGATCGCGACGCATTGATCCGTATTTTAAAAGAGCCAAAGAATTCTCTGATCAAACAGTATACCAGACTTCTGGAACTGGATGGGGTAGGACTGGAATTTGAGGACAGCGCAATCGAAGCAATTGCAGATAAGGCATTAGAGCGCAAAACCGGAGCGCGTGGACTGCGTGCCATCATGGAAGCGGTAATGCTGGATCTGATGTATCGTGTCCCATCGGATGATTCCATCAGCAAGTGTGTGGTAGATAAAAAGATGGTGGAAAACAATCTTGCTTTAGATGGAGAAGAGATTCTTGGAATTGAGCAGGACCCGAAGAAAGAAGTAAAAGAAGAACTTGCTTCATAAAAAGACCGGATGCGTCTGGAAATATAGGAGCAGATACAAGTGGAAGATAAAATATTGACAATTCCGGCGGTGGCACTGCGGGGAATGACGATTTTGCCGGGCATAGTGGCTCATTTTGATATCAGCAGGGACAAATCCCTGCGTGCTGTCGAGGAAGCCATGAAAGGAGACCAGAAGCTTTTTATCGTCACACAAAAAGATACAGAGAAAGAAGATCCTCAGGGAGAAGATCTGTATGAAGTGGGGCTTCTGGCTGTGGTTCGTCAGGTCGTAAAATTACAGAAAAATATTATGCGTGTACTGATCGAAGGAATCGGGCGCGCAGAGATATATGAATATACACAGACAGCCGATTATATGCAAGCGCGTGTGATCGTGTATGATCAGGAAGACGATGAACAGCTTCCGGAGCAGGCAAAGTCTGCAATGCTTTTGAGTGTGCAGGAAACGTTTGCAAAATATGCAAGAGTACATGGCAAAATCGGGCAGGATGTGATGCGCCAGGTTCAGGAAGAGACGGATCTTTTAAAACTTCTTGATTATGTGGGAAACAGCCTTGTAATCAGTTATAAAAAGAAACAGAAACTGTTAGAGGCTGTCACGCTGACAGCACGTTATGAGTCGGTGCTTTCTTCTTTGCTGCAGGAGACAGAGATTCTGGCTTTAAAGCGTGATTTCCAGAAAAAAGTGCAGGAACATGTGGATAAAAACCAGAAAGATTACCTGCTTCGGGAGCAGATGCAGGTAATCCGGGAAGAGCTGGGAGAATCCAATACAGAAACCGATGCACAGGAGTATGAAAAGAAACTGCAGGAACTTCAGGCTTCCGGGGAAGTGAAAGCAAGAATTCATAAGGAGATTGAGCGTTTTCAGGGAATTTCAGGAAATTCATCCGAGAGTACGGTAAGCCGTGGTTATATCGAAACCTTACTGGAACTTCCGTGGGATGCAGTATCGGAGGATAACAAAGACTTAAAGCATGCGCAGAAGATTCTGGATGAGGATCATTACGGTCTCGAAAAGGTAAAGGAACGTATTCTGGAATTTCTTGCAGTCCGTAATCTGACCGGAAAGGGAGAGAGCCCGATTATTTGTCTGGTGGGGCCTCCGGGAACTGGAAAAACCAGCATTGCGCGTTCGATTGCCCGTGCGCTGGATAAAAAATATGTTCGTATTTCACTCGGAGGTGTGCGGGATGAAGCGGAGATCCGCGGACACCGCAGAACCTATGTGGGAGCAATGCCGGGAAGAATCGTCAATGGACTGCGGATGGCGGGAGTCAAAAATCCACTGATGCTGCTGGATGAAATTGACAAGATGAGCAGCGATTATAAGGGAGATACAGCTTCTGCCATGCTGGAAGTGCTTGACTCGGAACAGAATCATAAATTCCGGGATCACTATGTAGAGCTTCCGGTGGATCTGTCCGAGGTACTGTTTATTGCAAGTGCCAATTCCATGCAGGATATTCCGGGACCGCTTCTGGATCGTATGGAAATTATAGAGGTCAGCAGTTATACGGAAAACGAAAAGTTCCATATTGCAAAGGATCATCTGCTGGCGAAACAGTTTGAAAAAAACGGAGTTGCAGATGGCAAACTAAAGATTACGGACAAAGCGCTGCGAATGGTGATTTCTTCTTATACCAGAGAAGCAGGTGTACGTTCTCTCGAACGGCAGATCGGAGAAATCTGCCGCAAAGCAGCCCGCAGAATCTACGAGGGCGATGAGAAAATGATTCGTGTAACCGGCACAAATCTGGAAGATTTTCTCGGAAAACCGAAATATCGTCCGGAGAAGAAAAACAAAAAGAATGAAGTAGGCATTGTGCGCGGTCTGGCATGGACCAGTGTGGGTGGTGTAACTTTAGAGATTGAGGTGAATCTGATGCCGGGCAAGGGCAGTGTGGTGTTGACGGGAAAACTCGGAGACGTCATGAAAGAGTCTGCACAGACCGGAATCAGTTATATTCGGTCCATCAGTGAAGATTATCATATTGATCCGGAATTTTTCCAGAAACATGACATCCATATCCATGTTCCGGAAGGTGCGGTTCCAAAAGACGGACCGTCTGCCGGAATTACCATGGCAACCGCAATTCTTTCTGCGGTCACCGGGAAGCCGGTACGGGCAGATGTTGCCATGACAGGGGAAATTACACTGCGCGGACGTGTACTTCCGATTGGCGGATTAAAAGAGAAATTGCTTGCGGCAAAGAATGCCGGAATGAAGACGGTCTGTATTCCAAAAGAGAATGAACAGGATCTTGCCGAAATTTCGGAAGAGATCGTTGGAGATATGGAGATCATACCGGTAGAACATATGGATCAGGTAATTAAGGCTGCATTTGTATAATGCAGCCCAAATTCTTTTTGCAGGAGAATAAATATGATTATCAAAAATGTGAATTTGGAGACAGTTTGTGGAATTACAAGTGCGATTCCGGACAACCTATTGGATGAAGTGGCTTTTGCCGGAAAATCCAATGTGGGAAAGTCATCGCTGATCAATGCGCTGATGAACCGGAAATCGCTTGCGCGTACTTCTTCCCAGCCGGGAAAAACGCAGACCATAAATTTTTACAATGTCAATGAGGCAATGTATCTGGTGGACTTGCCGGGATACGGATACGCAAATGCAAATATTGAGATTAAGGCGAAATGGGGACAGATGATCGAAAATTATCTGCATACATCCAAACGGCTGAAAGCAGTTTTTCTTCTGATTGATATCCGTCATGAACCGTCGGAAAATGATCAGATGATGTATGAGTGGATGGTTCATCAGGGATTTGCGCCAATCATCATTGCAACAAAATCGGACAAATTAAAAAAGATGCAAATCCTGCAACATGTGCAAATGATAAAGGATATCCTGCAAGTAGAGCCGGGAACGATCGTTATTCCGTTTTCTGCGGAGTCAAAACAGGGCCGGGAAGAAATCTGGCAGATTGTAGAATCCGTTATTGAACTTCCGCAAGGGTACATCGAGGCGGAAAATGCCAAAAGAGAGGCAAAACAAAAGCAGCCGGCACCGCAGGAACCGAAGAAAAAAGAGCGCTGGAAAAAGACAGACCGCCCGGTAGCCAAAAAGACACTTCGAAAAGAACAGAAAAAGAAAGTGAAAAAAAAGTAGAATGAAGAAAAAGTATTTGTATACTGCAATCATGCTTTTTGCCATTCTGGTGGCAGGAATGGGACTGACCGGATGGTACGTCAGCCAGACACAGGAACAGACGGATGGACAGGAACTGACGGTTGTGACTTCCTTTTATCCAATGTATATTGCGGCTGAGAATGTAATCGGGGATGCAGACGGAGTGCGTCTGGAAAATTTAAGTGAGCCACAGACCGGCTGCCTGCATGATTTCCAGCTGACACCGGAAGATATGAAGTTACTCAGTACGGCGGATGTGTTTATCATCAATGGTGGTGGAATTGAAAGCTTTATGAAGGAAGTTGCAGAGGCTTACCCGAATCTGAAAATTATAGAAGCCTGTGAGAATATTTCTTTGCTCTCCGGGGAGGAGGACGATACACATCATCATGAGGGGGAAACAGAAGAAGAACATGCCCATGGGGATGTCAATGCCCACGCATGGATGAGCGTTTCTGCTTATGAGACACAGGTACAGACGATTGCCGATGGATTATCTGGAGCAGATCCGGAAAGAAGCAGTGCCTATCAGAATGGGGCAGAGGCATATCTGGAAAAACTGGACGGACTGAAAAAACGTCAGGAGAAATTAAAACAGGAAATTTCCGGTCAGCCGGTGATTCTGTTTCATGAAGCATATGCCTATGTCGCTGAGGACTATGGACTGCAGGTAAACTATCTGCTGGATCTCGATGAGGAACGGCAGGTCAGCGCAGGAGAAGTATCGGATGTGCTTTCTGCTGTCCGCAAGGGGCATGTAAAATACATTCTTGCAGAAGAACTGTATGGAAAGAGTATGGGAGATACGATCCGGAAAGAGTCCGATGCAAAGGTATTATATCTGGACCCGCTGAATCGCGGAACTTACGAAAAAGACAGTTATATTAACGGTATGAAAAAAAACATGGAGATACTTGAGGAGGCATTTTATGCGAAAGATCATTAGTCCGTGTGGATTTCACTGCATCAAGGTGAATCATCTGGGGGTGTGGTTCAGTGAGCAGGAAATCTTAAAAGATGTGAATCTTCATATGCACTGTGGATCGCTGAATGCGATTATCGGAAAAAACGGTGCCGGAAAATCGACATTGATCCGTGCCATGCTGGGGGACATCCCGCATACGGGAGATATTGAGTTTCGGGATACCAAAGACGGACGGATGCAGAATTTAAAAATCGGATATGTCCCGCAATCGATTAACATCGAAAAAAATACACCGGTCAGTGTCTATGACCTGCTGGCAAGCTATGAGTCGAGATATCCGGTGTTTCTGCCGAAAAACCGGAAATTATATGAAAAGATCAAAGCGCATCTGCGCATTTTTGAGGCAGAAGAACTGATCGACAAACAGGTTTGTAATCTGTCCGGAGGACAGCTGCAGAGAGTGCTTCTTGCACTGGCGGTGATGGATGAGCCGAATCTGCTGCTTTTGGATGAGCCGGTATCCGGAATTGACCAGAATGGCATGGAACTTTTTTTTAAAACGATGGATTATCTGAAAAAACATTATGACCTTGCGATTATTCTGATCTCACATGATCTGGATTACGTGGCAAGATATGCGGATCATGTAGTGCTTCTGGACAAGACGGTCCTCAGGCAGGGAACGGTAAAAGAAGTATACGAAAGTTCCGAATTTGAACAGATTTTTTCTGCGGGAAAAGAAGAAACATGGATAAAGGAGGATGAGACAAATGATTGATTGGACCTCCTGGATGGATTATGGTTTTATGAAGATGGCATTGGCCGCAATACTGATCATTACACCACTGTTTGGGCTGATGGGAACCATGATTGTCAATAAAAAAATGGCATATTTTTCGGATGCCCTGGGGCATTCCGCACTGACGGGAATTGCTGTAGGAGTGGTATGCGGAATTCCGGATACGAATATTTCCATGGTGATTTTTGCAGTTGTATTCGCGCTGCTGTTAAACAAAATCGGAAGCAGAAGTACCGTATCAACCGATACGATTATTTCGGTTTTTTCCTCCTGTTCGGTTGCGATTGGTCTGGCAATCCTGTCAAAAGGCGGAAATTTCAGTAAATATTCGAGTCTTTTAGTCGGGGATGTTCTGAGCATTACCAAAAAGGAAATCGGGTATCTTGTTATTATTTTTATCGTTACGATTTTGTTCTGGATCACCTGTTTTAACTGGCTGAATGCCATCTGTATTCACCGGGCACTGGCAAAGAGCAAGCGGATTCCGGTACAACTGATGGATTATGTTTTTGCGGTACTTGTAGCACTGATTGTCATGCTTTCCATCAAGTGGGTAGGTATTCTGATCATCAATGCATTGCTGATCCTTCCGGCGGCATCGAGCAGAAATCTGTCGGTAAATATGCGGGAATACCATGTCTTTTCGATAATTTTTTCCGTTTTCTCGGGCGTCATGGGACTGATTTTGTCTTATTACACGAACGTTGCAACCGGCCCAATGATTGTAATTATCGCATCTGTGATCTATTTTGTGACTTATTTTTTCGGAAGAAAGTGGAAAGAATAACAGGGAGAATAGAATTTGACCGATTGTATTTTTTGTAGTACAATCGGTGTATACAAAATACTGAGGAAATACAAATGGATGAAATAACACTCAAAGCACTTGCAAAAATAAATCTGGGACTGGATGTGGTCCGGCGCAGGGAAGATGGATATCATGAAGTGCGCATGATCATGCAGACCATTCATCTGTACGATCTTCTGGAGATTCAAAAGATCCGGGAGCCGGAGATACAGATTGTTTCCAACCTCTCTTTTTTGCCGGTAAATGAAAATAATCTGGTCTATAAAGCGGCACGGCTGTTACAGGAAGAGTTTGCGCTTACAGATGGAATTTCCGTAAAACTGACAAAGAGAATTCCGGTAGCGGCGGGGATGGCAGGAGGAAGCACGGATGCTGCCGCCATGCTGTATGCGATGAATCAGTTGTATGATCTGGGATTGTCCCGCAGGGAACTGATGAAGAGAGGGGTACAGATCGGGGCAGATGTTCCTTACTGTCTTATGCGTGGAACGGCACTGGCAGAAGGAATCGGGGAAAAACTGACGCAGCTTCCGCCGATGATCAAATGTCCGGTGCTGATTGCAAAACCATCCATTTCTGTATCGACCAAATTTGTATATCAGAACCTGAAGCTGGATGAACAGACGAACCATCCGGATATTGATGCACTGATGAAAGATATCCGGGAGAAAGATTTTGACGGTGTCTGTGCACATATGGGAAATGTACTGGAATCGGTTACGATACCAAACTATCCGGTAATTGCAGAGATCAAACAGCAGATGATGCGTTCGGGTGCCAAAGCTTCCATGATGAGCGGAAGCGGTCCTACCGTATTCGGTCTTTTTGAAGATGGAGAAACGGCAAAACGTGCGCTGCGGGAAATGAAACGCTCCGGTCTTGCAAAACAGGTATATCTGACCACGATCTACAACAACAGGAGAAAGTAATAATTCACACAAACAGAAATGGAGACGATAACATGACAGATGATCTGACGCTCAATATGGACGCATATCTGCCACTGAGAGATGTTGTATTTAATACGTTAAGAGAGGCAATTTTAAAAGGAGATCTCAAACCGGGAGAGCGGCTTATGGAGTTACAGCTGGCAGCAAAGCTTGGGGTGAGCCGTACACCGATCCGTGAAGCCATCCGTATGCTCGAGCAGGAGGGACTTGCTGTAACCATGCCACGCAAAGGGGCAGAGGTTGCAAAGATGACACTCAAAGATATGGAGGATGTTCTGGAAATCCGGGAGGCGCTGGATGAACTTGCCGTAAAGATTGCATGTGATAAGATTTCGGAGAAAGAGCTGCAAAAACTTTTAGAAGTCAAAGATCAGTTTGAAAACAGTACAAAAACCGGAGATGTGAAAAAGATTGCCGAGATGGATGTGAAATTCCACGATGTTATTTTTGAATCTACGGGAAATCCGAAACTTGTGACGTTACTGAATAACCTGCGGGAGCAGATCTACCGGTACCGTGTGGAATATATCAAAAATCCGGACAATTATCCGATCCTGATTGCGGAACATAATGCAATTGCGGAGGGACTCAAAAACCGGGATAAAGAAGCCGCAACGCTTGCCATGCACAAACATGTAAAAAACCAGGCAGTGGCAGTAAAAAGTGTAATCCAGTGTCAGGATGAAACAGAAAATGAATAGTTTATGTAACAGATGGAAATAGTAAGGACAGATACCTTTTGGTGTCTGTCTTTTTTTAGGTATACAGGCACCTTATGGGATGAAAAGAGATAGGAATGTAAAAATGGAGCATACAAAAATTTCGACCGATATTGAGCAGAATATAAAACAGTTTCAACAGCTGTTTGCAGACAGTGCAGATATTAAAATGAAGGAAATGCGTCTGGGAAAAGGAAAAAAAAGACGCTGTTTTCTGGCATATATTGAGGTGGCAGTCAGCAATATGCTGCTGGAGACAACCGCATTGGGGAGACTGCTGGCGGCATTATCGGAGCTGCCGGACAGAGACTTAAATCAGGTACTCAATGAGAATGCGATGGGGATTTCCGATGTGACACCGTACGATACCATAGAGGATGCAGCACAGGGGATGCTCACGGGGGATGCCATCCTTTTTGTGGATGGATACGGACATGCGTTAAAGATTGCCGACAAAGGATATCCCGGTATGGGGGTGCAGGAGCCGGATTCGGAAAAAGTAATCCGCGGTTCGAAGGAGGGATTTACCGATTCCATCAAAACCAACACGGCTCTTATCCGTAAGCGTGTGCGATCAACACGGGTTAAAGTAGAAGAAGTACAGGAGGGGGTGCGTTCGCACACGGCAATTGACCTGGTGTATATGGCAGATCTGAAATATGAATCCGTGCTGCGGCAGATCCGGGAAAAAATTACAGAATATGAGATTGACGGGGTCATGGACAGCGGAATCTTAGAGCAGCTGGCGGAAAAGAAATGGTATTCACCGTTTCCACAGTTTCAGACGACACAGCGACCGGACCGGGCAGCACTTGCGGTGCTGGAGGGAAGGATCGTATTGTTATGCGACAATTCTCCGGTCGCTCTCATTTTGCCGACAGACCTGAATTCTTTTTTGAAGACGAGTGATGACTATTATAATCGGTTTGGTGTGGCAACGTTTGCACGGATCTTGCGTTACATGGCAGCTTTTTTTGCCATGACACTCCCCGGACTGTATCTGGCGGTGACAAATTTTCACACACAGATTCTGCCGACACCGCTTTTGTTATCCTTCTGGGAGGCACGGATCGGTGTGCCTTTTCCGGCGGCACTGGAGGTCATTCTCATGGAGATTTCTTTTGAACTGCTGCGGGAGGCGGGAGTCCGGCTGCCGGGGGCAATGGGAAATACGATCGGAATTGTCGGAGGTCTGATTATCGGGCAGGCAGCTGTGGATGCCAACCTTGTCAGTCCGATTGTGGTGATCGTGGTTGCGTTTACCGCGCTTTGTTCCTTTTCCATTCCGAATGAAGAATTTGCTTTTTCATTCCGGATATTGAAATTTTATGTGATTGTCCTGTCCGCATGGCTTGGATTTTTCGGATTTTTGATTGCACTGCTTACGGTGTTCATCCATCTGTCGCGGCTGGAAAGCTTTGGGATTCCGTATCTCATGCCGTTTGTGGGGGCAGATGTCAATGATTATCATGATGAACGCGACAGTATCTGGCGTGCACCACTGAAAAAAATGGTGCGAAGACCCATTTATGCAAAACGTGGGGAGCGGATACGTCTGCGGAAAAAATAGGCTGAGTAAACAGTAACGGAGGAACGATATGTTTTCAAATAATAACCGGATATCAACGCGGCAGGTGTTCCGGCTGTTTGTGTTCGATTTTGTAGGGGAAAGTACGCTGATTCTGCCCTCACAGCTGGCGGCATTTGCGGGAAATGACGGTCTGGCATCCATTGTGCTGGGCGGCATTATGGGAAGCCTGTATCTGTGGTATCTTGCATATGTTTTAAAAAAGATGGAAACGGATCTGGTCACTTATATGGAACGGATTCTGCCGGCATGGATGAAAAAAATTTTTCTGGTGTTACTGCTGGTCTATTTTACCGGTATGGCAGGATACGGGGCATATATCTTTTCGGATGTGATACAAAAGGGGCTGATTGCAGGGGAGTCGTTTCCCCTGATTCTGATTCTGGTATTGCTGACGGCAGGATATGCCGTGTGTGGCGGGATTGAAAGCCGTGCACGGGTGTATGAGATTTTGTTTGTCGTTTTGTTTGTACTTCTTGCAGTAATGCTTTTGATTGCGGCGGGGGATCTGGAGATGGAATATCTGTATGGTTTTTTTCAGGCTGATACCGGGTCGGTGATGAAAGGAAGTCTGGCAGTCTTTTTTTGTCTGATGCCATTGTTTCTGCTTGCATTTTTTCCCTCCTATGTGCAGAAAGCAAAATGGGGGAAGCTGGTGCATGCCGTGCATGCGGCAATGTGGTTTGCCATAGGTGTTCTTGCAGTTTTGTATGTGATCCTGCTGGGTAGTTTTGGAAGCCGTTCCCTGACGACCATGAAATATCCGGCAATTACGCTGATGAGCAGTATCCATCTGAGGGGAAGTTTTTTGAAGCGGCTGGATGCCTTTATGATCGCCATCTGGTTTTTTACGCTGTTTGCACTTGTGACTGTGTTTTTGTTTTATGCACAGGAACTGGTACAGAAACTGCGGAAAAAAGATACGCATAAAAAATGGTATCTCTGTGGGGTGATGGCTGCCGTTTTCGGGGTGGCAGAAATGCTCCACCAAAGCAGCCATGGGGAATGGTTCCGGGATTATCTGCTGTATATCGGAATCCCGTTGTTTTTGTTCCTGCCATTGTTTGTACTTTTGTGGGGAAAGGGGAAAAAACGGCATGAAGGGTAAAATAAAAAAATATGTTGCACTGGTATTGTCTGTGCAGCAGCTGCTTTGCGGATGCAGTGCCACAGAACTCGAAGACCGCTGTTTTCCAATGATGGCGGTTGTGGACGAAAAGGATGGACAGATTTCTTTTGGTTATGGATTTCCCAAGCTGAGCCAGAAGGATAATACGGATCTGGAAGAGGCGCGTGTGAATATCGCGCCTGTCACGGGAAAGACGATGGAAAGCTGTGTGCAGACCTATGATAGCCGGCTGGAAAAACTGGCAGACTGCAATCATATGAAAGTGCTTGTCTTCGGGGAAAATCTGATGGAGGATACCGGACGGTATGCGGATGTTCTTTCTTATCTGAAACAAACCGGACTTTTCCCAAGAAACATCTATGTATGTGTGGCGGAAGATCCATTGGCATTGTTTGAGACAGAAGAAGATCTGCCACAGGATCTGGGAAGTTATCTGGAACAGTATCTGCAGAATCAGGAATCAGCGGGATCAGGAAAACTGTTTAAGCTTGGCAGGCTGCTGGACGAGAAGGAAAACCATATCCTGCAGATTATGCTGCCATATCTGGAAACAGAAGACCATATCATCTTCTGGAAAACCATGTACCGGGTACCGGATGACAGGTTTTTGTATAAACAGGAAAAATAATGGAAATGCTCTTACTATCAGAGGAAAGAGAGTGTGGGAAAATGAAAAAGAAAAAAATCATGTTTATCATTTTATGTATGTTAACGGTTCTTGCTGCGGGAACTGCGCACGCAACAGAGAAGGAAAGGGTGGATCCACTGCAGCCGGCAATTGCAGAAAAAATACTGCGGTTTCATGTACTGGCAAACAGTGATGCCAAGGACGACCAGAATGTGAAACTAAAGGTCCGGGATGCGGTGGGGCATATGCTTGGGCAAAAACTAAAAAAGGTAACAGACCGGGCGCAAACCGAAAAAATTGTGCAGGATCATATGGACGAAATTATAGAAACAGCGGAAAAAACGCTGCGCAAAAGCGGCTATACATACGGTGCCAGCGCAAGGCTTGCCAATGTGGATTTCCCAGTGAAAACGTATGGGGATTATACGTTTCCGGCAGGTAAATACCGTGCATTGCAGATTACACTGGGAAAAGGAGAAGGACATAACTGGTGGTGTGTGCTGTATCCGAACATGTGTTTTCAGGGATCAGTATATGAGGTTGTGGATGAATCTTCCGGCGAGGAGCTGCGTGAAGTTTTGACGCAGGAAGAATATGCAGATGTGTTTGATTCGGGAAAAATGCAGATCCGGTGGAAATTCCTTGATTATTTTCGCTAAACTCGTTATGATAATGGGGCGCACCAATGTGCGTTAAGATATCAAGGAAAAGAAGGAACTGGCTATGACAAAAGACGTATTATTGTCCATCAAGGGATTGCAGATCGGGGAAAACGAACAGAATGACACGATAGAAGTGATCTCCCCGGGAGATTATTATTTTCGGAATGGCAGGCACTTTTTTATGTACGAGGAGGTCATGGAAGGTCAGAAAGAATCGACCAGGAACATGATTAAAGTGCGTGATAATTATATGGAACTGACGAAAAAGGGAGCCGTCAACGTTCATATGATTTTTGAAAAAAACAAAAAAAATATTACATATTATAATACCCCATACGGCAGCCTGCTGGTGGGAATTGATGCCTACCGTGTGGATGTGCGGGAGAAAGAAAATGAGATTACGGTTGAGGTTGAATATGCACTGGAGATAAACAATGAGCATCTGGCAGACTGCCATATCCGGATTCTGGCAAATCCGAAACAGAATCCGGAATTTAAACTTGTCAAATAAACAGATAATGGTAATTAAAACAGAAAAAATAAACGAAAATACACGAAAAAGCTGTGGAATATTGTGAAAAATGCCGATTTGTGGTAAAATACAAAAAATGATAACAGAGGAGGAATCATTATGAATACGGAACACAGGCAGCAGAAAATTTCTTTCTGGCATTCTATGAAAACGCAGTTTATTGCGGTAGTGATTCTTGTGGCGGCAGTGATTGTAATATTGTATACACTCATGATTATGCCTGGGGTAAAAAGCAATATCCGCAGTATCTATTCCAACTATCTGCTGGATCTTTCCATTTCGTATGGACGGGAGATAGAAAGTGCCATGCAGGTAAATATTGATTTTTTAGATAACCCGGAAGCTGCACAGGACATTTTACAGCAGCTAGATGTCGCAGGAGCCAAGACAGCTTATGCCTATCTGGTTGGATTTGACGGAACGATGCTGTATCATCCTACCGCTGAGAAAATTGGGCAGCCGGTAGAAAACGAGGCTGTCAAAAAGATGCTCAAAGAGATACAGGGGGGAAGTATCCCAAAACCGGAGACTGTGCAGTATGTATTTCAGGGGGAGAAAAAATTTTCCGCATGTTATACCAGCAAAAAACAGTTTATCCTTGTAGTCACGGCGGATGATGCAGAGCTTCTTGCACCGGCATTAATGCTGGAGAAAAGGGGAATCCTGATTTCCGGTGTGCTGCTGTTGCTCGGGGCTTTGGCAGCGTTTGTTTTTGCAACACGGATTACACGTCCGTTATCAAAGATTACAGATTCCGTGAACCGGATTGCACAGCTGGATCTGCGAAACGATCAGGTACTGGAACAATGTGCCGCACATCGTGGGGAAGTCGGAAGCATTGCAAATGCCGTGCTTCGGATGAAAGAGGCTCTGACGGAAATTGTACAGAAGATACGGCAGCAGGGTGGACAGCTGTTTGAGGCGTCGGAAACGTTAAACAATAACGCGGTAAAGACAGCAGGAAACGTAAATAATGTGGAGACCGCAGTAAATGAGATCGCAACCAGTGCAACCAGTCAGGCACAGGAGACTCAGGGGGCAACCGAGTCCATTATTTCCATGGGTACGATGATTGAGGATTCTACAAGCCAGGTAAAATCCATGAACGAGACGGCAGATGTGATGAATGCGTCCGGACAGATAGCCAAAAAGGCACTGGAAGAACTGGGAGAAATCAATGAGAGGGCAACCGAGTCCATCAATGTGATTTATGAACAGACCAATACAACGAATGATTCTGCCTTAAAGATCAAGGATGCAACATCGCTGATTGCTTCCATTGCAGATGAAACCAATCTGCTGTCACTCAATGCTTCCATTGAGGCTGCCAGGGCAGGAGAGGCAGGAAAAGGTTTTGCGGTGGTGGCAGCACAGATCCAGAAGCTGGCAGAACAGTCCAACGAATCTGCCAAGCGGATTGAGGATATTATCCGTGAACTGCTGAAAGATTCCGAAACTGCAGTACATACGATGGAAGATGTGAAGGAAATCATGCAGGAGCAGAACGAAAAAGTGAAAAAGACGGCAGAAGTTTTTGAACAAATGCATGAAGGTGTCAATTTGTCCATCCATGGAATGGTATCCATAGAAGAACAGACACAAAAGATTGAGGATGCAAGAAATAAGATTGTAGATACGGTACAGAGCCTGTCGGCAATCGCAGAGGAAAATGCGGCAAGCACACAGGAGACTTCGGCTTCCATGATGGAAATTGGTTCGGTTATCAATGATATCAGCCAGAATGCAGAGAACCTTAAAAATATTGCAGAGGTTCTGGAAAAGAATGTGCAGCTGTTTCAGATGGAAGAATCATGATTTGTGGAACAACGTTATAGAATCTGCATGAAAAGAAAAGGCTTATCTTCCCGATGGGGAAGATAGGCCTTTTCCTGTTTTTCCTGTAAACACATTATTTCTTTTTCCTGCTGGAACCGGATTTGGATTCTTTCAGCTGGGCATTGGCTTCATTGTACTTTTCCTGAAGCTTTGCACGGAATCCTTTTTTCTTTTTGACCGGTTTTTCCAGCGGTCCACGGAGTCCGCGTACGCCTGTGATATAAAGACCACTGACGGTTGCCTTGACTTCTTTCTTGACCGGAATGTCATCGTAGATCTGCTCGTCTGCGATCAGTGTCATGACTCTTGGCCCGACTTTGGCTTTTACGATTGGAAGTTTGGCGCGCTGCATGAGTTTGTTTGCCTGCTCCATTACCTGTGAAGGAAGGCCGGCATCTTTCATTTTCATTCGTTTTTTGTCGATGATCAGCATTGTCACTGTCTGCGCAGCGGCTTTCATCTGCTCATCCTGTTCTTCTTTTTTCTTCTGTGCTTTCTTTCCGAGAAAGTACAAGACGATCATAGCGGCTACCAGAATAATGGCAATCACTAGTAATACGATTCCTATTGGTTTCATCGTGGATTTCCTCCTCTACATACTGGAATTCATTGTAGCAAAGATTTATGGAAAAATCAACGTTTACTGTTTGTATTTTCTATGGATTTATGGTATGTTTAATTAGTTGTAAAAGGAAAGAAAGAAGGATTTGGGACATTATGAAGAAAAGAGTGGTTATACTTTTTTTGTGCATGACGATGGTATTATCCATGGGGGCATGTGGTACAGACAGTGATAAAAAGGCAAGTACCCAGCAGGGAACACAGGAGACGGCAAGTGAAGTATTTGACGGACCGCACAGCGCACAGATGAAGCTGGATCTGTCAAAACTTGTGACGAAACTTGCAGATTATAAAGGGATAGATGTCACCATCACCGGAAATTATGATGTGACAGATGATCAGGTGGAGCAGAATTTAATGTCGCTGCTTCCGTATTACGGAATCACCGGAGTTGAGGTAAAGGATCGTGATACCGTTCAAAAGAATGATTATGTCAAGGTGGATTATACCGGATATCTTGACGGGGATGCATTTGATGGCGGTTCTGCGACAGACACAATGATTGACGTGGCGAACAACTGTGATGCCACACAGAAGACAAATTACATTGATGGATTCAGTGATGGGCTTGTCGGCGCAAAAGTCGGGGATGAAGTAAGTTCGGATGTGACATTCCCGGAGAATTACCAGTCTTCGGATCTGGCGGGAAAGAAAACAACGTTTAAATTCAAAATCAAGGGAATTTATAAGCCGGTTACCATGGACACGCTGACCGATGACATGGTAGCAGATGCATTTACCGAGCAGAAGATCACCACGAAAAAGGATCTGGTTGCATATGTACGGCAGGTACTCGAAAAGCAGGCCGCAAATTCCAAGTCTCAGGCAAGTATCAGCGCAGTTGAAGATGAACTGCTGGATAAATGTAAAGTGACGATTCCGGATGAGTATCTGGATGCGCGCCTGCAGGAATACCAGTATGAATTTGAAGCAGACAACTGCAATGATACACAGACTCTGGAACAGTATGCCAAGAACAACAGTACCACCGTGGATGATATGAAAAAACAGTGGAAAGAACTGATGACCAAGCAGATCAAAACTGAATTTATCTTTGGACGGATTGCGGAAAAAGAAAATATTACAATCAGTGATGATGATTTTAAGTCATTTGTAGATTATCTGGTAAGTTCGAGCAACAGCCAGATGACAGATGAAAATGCGGTATATAAATATTATGGCGTTGGAAATAAAGAGGATGGAGAGAAAACACTTCGTCAGCTGTATGTGGTCAATCAGGCGATTTCGTATGTTGTGGAGAAAGCCAATATTACCGTAGAACCGGATACACAGACGACAGAGTCATCGGAAAACTAAAGGGTTCAATAAAAACAATTAAGGGATAGATTAGATTTTTAACGGAGGGACAGTATGGAATTAGTAAATGTCAGAGAGATTTTCAAAAATACGATCAGATATGAAAATCAGCAGGTAACGATCGGCGGATGGGTAAGAAGTAACCGTAATTCCAAAAATTTTGGATTCATTGTAGTGAATGACGGTACCTTTTTTGAGCCGATTCAGGTTGTATATGGAGATGGTCTGGAGAATTATGAGGAAGTCTGCAAGATTAATGTCGGAGCAGCAGTCATTGTAAAAGGACAGCTGGTGCCTACGCCGGAAGCAAAACAGCCGTTTGAGATCCAGGCAGCAGAGGTAACCGTGGAAGGGGCTTCCACACCGGATTATCCGTTGCAGAAGAAGCGTCACACGTTTGAATATCTGCGTACCATTTCGCATCTGCGTCCGAGAACCAATACGTTTGAGGCGGTGTTCCGTGTACGTTCCCTGTGTGCATATGCGATTCACAAGTTTTTCCAGGAGCGCGATTTCGTTTATGTGCATACTCCGCTCATCACAGGAAGTGACTGCGAGGGCGCCGGGGAAATGTTCCAGGTAACAACGCTTGATTTAAAAGATGTGCCGGAAAAACAGGATGGAACCGTGGATTATACAAAGGATTTCTTTGGAAAACCTACCAATCTGACCGTATCCGGTCAGTTAAACGGAGAAACCTATGCGATGGCCTTTAAAAATATTTATACGTTTGGACCGACCTTCCGTGCGGAAAATTCAAACACAACCAGACATGCGGCTGAGTTCTGGATGATTGAGCCGGAGATCGCATTCGCAGATCTTGAAGATGATATGATGCTTGCGGAAAGCATGTTAAAGTATGTGATCAATTATGTGATTGAACATGCACCGGAAGAAATGGCATTTTTCAATAATTTTGTGGACAAAGGCCTGCTGGATCGTCTGGAGAACGTAGTAAACAATGATTTTGCACGGGTGACCTACACAGAAGCAATTAAGATATTGTCAAAACACAATGACAAGTTTGATTATAAGGTATCCTGGGGCTGTGATCTGCAGACCGAGCATGAGCGTTACCTGACCGAACAGATTTATAAGAGACCGGTATTTGTAACCGATTATCCGAAGGAAATCAAGGCATTTTACATGAAACTCAATGAAGACGGAAAGACAGTTGCAGCAGTAGACTGCCTTGTTCCGGGAATCGGAGAGATCATCGGCGGAAGCCAGAGAGAGGACGATTATGATAAACTTCTGGCACGTATTCAGGACATGGGGCTGAAAGAGGAAGATTACAAGTTTTATCTGGATCTGCGCAAATACGGATCAGCCAGACATGCCGGATTCGGTCTTGGATTTGAGCGCTGCGTGATGTATCTGACGGGTATGGCAAATATCCGCGATGTCATTCCGTTCCCTAGAACCGTAAATAACTGCGAACTGTAAAATGGAATAAAAGAGCCGTATTTCCCATAAACTCTAAGGAGGACAATTTCCGGAGAAGTATGTGTGGAGAATGGGCAGGAACAAATAAATAATAAAACAGGAAGAAACGTCGCAAAGTTTGCAGGCTGCTTTATAGGCACATGTCTGCTCTCCGCGGCGCTTTTTCTGTTATGGTGCGGGATTTCCTATTCCATGAGATTGTCAGTGGAACTGATCCGGGTGGGAATTACGGCATGGTATGCGCTTTCCGGTCTCATCGGTGGAAAAATCCTGCGCGCATGTAAATGTGGTGCCATACCTTTTTGCGCAGTTATGCTGGGAGGCTTTTTTTTCGGGATTCTGTATGTCTGTTCCTGCATACGGGAACAGCACTGGATTGCGCTGGAGGGAGAAAACCTGACGATTCTGATTTTGTGTACGGCAGGGGCACTGCTGGGAAGCGTGCAGTGGAAAAAGAAGTAAGGGCTGTGTGACTGTAAAAAAAGACTTTCCTTATGGTGACCACTGTGCTATAATAATACAGATAGACGGGAAATCCAAAAAAACAGACAAAGGAGAGATTCTCATGAAGCATGTAAAGACATTAAATACAAGAAAGTTACAGAACACAATCAAGACAGGTGGATGTGGCGAGTGCCAGACATCATGCCAGTCTGCATGTAAGACATCCTGTACAGTAGGAAACCAGACCTGCGAGAAGTGTAAGTAATCACGGAGTGATTACTTACACAGCCCGAACGCTAAGGTAAGAAAAATAAGGCATAATAAAGCCGCGTGCGTAGCGCGCGGTTTTATTATGTTTAGGAAAGAGAGGAAATATTATAGTGGTTCATCAGTTTAAGAACAATGGCTATGATATTGTATTAGACGTAAACTCCGGTGCCATTCATGTGGTGGATGATGTGACTTATGACGTGATCGCATTATTTGAAGATCACTCCAGGGAAGAGATCATTGCCCAGTTACAATCCCGGTATCCGGAACAGGAGATTGCAGAAGCAATCGAAGAAACAGAGCAGTTAAAGGAGCAGGGAGACCTGTTTACGGAAGATGCTTACGAACAGAAGATTTTTGATTTTAAGAAGCGCCCGACGGTAGTAAAGGCATTGTGTTTACATATTGCACATGACTGTAATCTGGCATGCCGCTATTGCTTTGCGGAAGAGGGCGAATATCATGGAAGAAGAGCCCTGATGTCTTATGAGACAGGAAAACAGGCACTTGATTTCCTGATTGCAAACTCCGGAAACCGGAAAAATCTTGAAGTGGATTTCTTCGGAGGAGAGCCACTCATGAATTTTGATGTGGTAAAACAGTTGGTTGCCTATGGACGGGAACAGGAAAAGCTGCATGATAAGCATTTCCGTTTTACGCTGACAACGAATGGGGTGTTGTTAAACGACGATATCATGGAATTTGCAAATAAGGAAATGGACAATGTCGTTTTAAGTATTGATGGAAGAAAAGAAGTGAATGACCGTATGCGTCCGTTCCGGAAGGGGGCGGGAAGCTATGACCTGATCGTTCCGAAGTTCCAGAAACTTGCAGAAAGCCGGAATCAGGAGCGTTATTATGTCCGCGGTACCTATACCCATTTCAACACTGATTTTTCCAAGGATGTACTGCATCTGGCAGATCTGGGATTCAAGCAGATTTCTGTTGAGCCGGTTGTCGCACAGCCGACCGATGAATATGCACTGCAGGAAGAGGATCTTCCGGTTCTCTTTGAAGAATATGATAAACTGGCAGCCGAGATGGTCCGCCGTAACAGGGAAGGAAATTCTTTCAATTTCTTTCATTTCATGATTGATCTGGAAGGGGGACCATGTGTGTACAAGCGTCTGTCCGGATGTGGTTCCGGAACGGAATACCTTGCGGTCACACCGTGGGGAGATCTGTATCCGTGCCATCAGTTTGTCGGAAATGAAGATTTCCTGATGGGAAATGTCTGGGATGGCGTGAAAAACACGAATCTGCAGGACGAGTTTAAATGCTGCAATGTCTATGCAAAAGAAAAGTGCCGTAAGTGCTTTGCCAGATTTTACTGTAGTGGGGGATGTGCTGCAAATTCGTACAATTTCCATGGAACCATCACAGATGCCTATGATCTGGGATGTGAACTTCAGAAGAAACGTATCGAATGCGCAATCATGATAAAAGCTGCGGAAGCGGAAAATTAAAGGAATAGGAAGGAAGCAAAAATGAAAAAAAGCAAGGGCGTCGCTATAATCGCGATTATCCTGGCCTGTCTGATCGGACTGGGATATTATACAAGCACGATTATGACTGCGACAAGCACGAGTCAGAAGAAAACGGACAACAAGACGGAGTCCGAAGGTATCAAACTTGGTCTTGATCTTTCCGGAGGTGTATCCATTACTTACCGGATTAAAGACAAAAATCCGTCCAAGAAAGATATCGATGACACAGTAGCAAAGTTAGAGGAACGTGCAGAAAGTTATAGCACGGAGTATTCCGTATACCCGGTGGGTGATGACCGTATCACGGTAGAGATTCCGGGTGTCTATGATGCAAATGCCGTACTTGAGGATCTGGGAAGCCCGGGATCGCTGTATTTTATCGTACAGAAAGATTCGGACGGTAATGAAAACTACAGTTATGACAGTTCTACAGGAACCTATAAGCTCAACTATGACATTCAGAATCTGATCGACAACGGTTCGGTGATCATGGATGGTAACGACGTAAAGTCTGCCAATGCAGCGTATAACCAGTCTTCATCTACCAGCACCAAGGAGCCGGTTGTCCAGCTGGCATTAAAGAAAAAAGCCGCAGAGGTATTTGGCGAGGCAACAACAAAGGCAGCTTCTTCCGGAGAATCCATCGGTATTTATTATGATGACCATTTTATCAGTGTACCGAAGGTAGAGAGTGCAATCAAAGACGGAAGCTGTGTTATCAACGGCATGTCGGATTATGAAGAAGCAGAACAGCTTGCAACATTTATCCGTGTAGGTGCCATTAACTTAAAACTTGAAGAGATGGAGTCTTCTGTCGTAGGTGCACAGTTAGGTGGAAAGGCACTTTCTTCCAGTGTCAAGGCAGCCATCATCGGTCTGATCCTTGTTATGCTGTTTATGATCTTAAACTACAGCTTATCCGGTATCGTTGCATCCATTGGTCTTGCAATCTATACGACAGTAACTGTTGCATTGATCTATCTGTTTGAGATCACGCTGACACTTCCGGGTATCGCGGGTGTTATCCTTGGTATTGGTATGGCGGTAGATGCGAATGTTATTATCATTTCGCGTATCCGTGAAGAAATTGCAGCAGGGAAGTCCGTACTGACATCCATCAAAACAGGTTACCAGAAGGCCATGTCTGCCATCATTGACGGTAATGTGACCACCTTTATTGCAGCACTGGTGCTGATGTGGCTTGGTTCCGGAACAGTTAAGGGATTTGCATATACACTGATTATCTCCCTGATCGTTTCCATGTTTACGGCACTGGTTATTTCGAGACTGTTAAATCTGGCATTTTATGCCGTTGGATGCAGAAACGAGAAATTATACGGCCGTGCAAGAGAACATAAGACCATTGATTTCATGAAGCATCGCTGGGTATGTTTTATCCTTTCCCTCGTTGTGATCGCAGCCGGATTTGTTGGAATGATCGGTTACGGAGCAGCTGGAAAGGGATCTTTGAATTTCAGTCTGGAATTTAAGGGTGGTACATCCATCTCCGCAGATTTTGGTAAGGATTATACCGTTGAACAGGTAGAGGACAAGATTGTACCGGAAGTCGCAAAGGTTATTAATGATAATGCGATCCAGGCAAGTACCGTATCCGGCAGCAATGTTGTGACAATCAAGACAAAGACACTGAGCCTGAGCGAACGTGAAGAAGTAAATCAGATGCTTGTGGACAAGTTTGGTGTGGATGAATCCACAATCGAGAGCCAGAGTATTGGTTCTACCATCAGTAATGAGATGCGTTCCAATGCGGTCAAGGCACTGATCGTTGCATGTATTTTCATGCTGTTTTATATCTGGTTCCGTTTCAAGGACATCCGTTTCGCCGGAAGTGCGATTATTGCACTGGTACACGATGTACTTGTTATGCTGACGGGTTATGCATTGATCCGTATTTCTGTAGGTAATACATTTATTGCCTGCATACTTACAATTGTCGGATATTCCATCAATGATACCATTGTTATCTTTGACCGTATCCGTGAGAACATGCAGGGAATGAAGAAACAGACACCGGAAACACTGGCAGAGGTGGCAAACCGGTCTCTGACACAGACACTTTCCCGTTCACTGAATACCTCCATTACAACCATCATCATGGTATTGCTGCTGTTTATCCTCGGAGTATCTTCCATCCGTGAGTTTGCATTACCGCTTATGATTGGACTGATCAGTGGTACGTATTCTTCCATCTTTATTGCAGCTGCATTATGGTATGTCATGAAACTGCATCTTGGCAAAGACAAATTGTTAAAACCAGCAGTAGCAAAGACAAAAAAGAAATAAATATTAAAAAACAGGGGAGCTGCACGGCAGCTCCCGTTTGTTTTCTAAGGAGTGGAATGGTTGCATTGCACCGAAGAATTCGGTATAATGGGAAAAAAGAGTTGAAAAGGAGAATATTATGTATACACTGGAAGATATACAGGCAGTAGATCCTGAAATTGCAGCAGCGATCACTGCAGAGTTTGACAGACAAAACAGCCACATTGAGCTGATCGCATCGGAAAACTGGGTGAGCCCAGCGGTTATGTCTGCAATGGGAAGTATTCTGACCAACAAATATGCAGAAGGGTATCCGGGAAAGCGTTATTACGGCGGATGTGAGTGCGTGGATGTAGTTGAGGAACTGGCAAGAGAGCGCGCAAAGAAACTGTTTGGCTGTGAGTACGTCAATGTACAGCCGCATTCCGGTGCACAGGCAAACATGGCAGTACAGTTTGCCATTTTAAAGCCGGGTGATACCATTATGGGAATGAATCTCGATCACGGCGGACATCTGACACACGGTTCACCGGTGAATTTTTCCGGTACGTATTTCCATGTGGTACCTTATGGAGTCAACGATGAGGGATTTATTGACTATGATAAAGTAAGAGAGATTGCACTGGAATGCAAGCCAAAGATGATTATTGCAGGTGCCTCTGCATATGCGCGCACGATTGATTTCAAGAAATTCCGTGAAATCGCAGACGAGGTAAATGCGGTACTCATGGTAGATATGGCTCATATCGCAGGACTGGTAGCTGCCGGACTTCATCCAAGCCCGATTCCATATGCAGATGTTGTTACAACCACAACACACAAGACACTGCGTGGACCTCGTGGAGGAATGATTCTCTGCAGTGAGGAAACAAATAAAAAATATAATTTCAACAAGGCTATTTTCCCAGGTACACAGGGAGGCCCGCTGATGCATGTGATCGCAGCCAAAGCGGTATGTTTCGAGGAAGCGTTAAAGCCTGAGTTTAAAGAATATCAGACACAGATCGTTAAGAATGCACAGGCACTCTGCAAGGGATTACAGGCGCGTGACATTAAGATCGTATCCGGTGGAACAGACAATCATCTGATGCTGGTTGACCTGACTCCATATGAGCTGACCGGAAAAGTTGTGGAGAAACTTCTTGACAGTGCGCATATCACTGCCAATAAGAATACGATTCCAAACGATCCACAGAAACCATTCGTGACAAGTGGAATCCGTCTGGGAACACCGGCAGCTACATCCAGAGGATTAAAAGAGGACGATTTTGATCAGGTAGCTGAGGCAATTGCCATGCTCATCAAAGAGGGCGAGCCGGCTGTTGAGAAAGCACAGGCAATCATCAAAACATTGACAGATAAATACCCACTTCAGCCAATGCACTAAAATAAAAATAATATCAATAGGAGGACATTATGATTGATTTAAAATTTTTACGAGAGAACCCTGAAGTGGTAAAAGAGAACATTAAGAAGAAATTCCAGGATCACAAGCTTCCACTTGTTGATGAAGTGATTGAACTGGACGCAAAGGCGCGTGCCGCACAGGCAGAAGCAGATGAGCTTCGTGCCAATAAAAACAAGATTTCCAAGCAGATTGGTGCACTGATGGCACAGGGAAAGAAGGAAGAAGCAGAGGAAGTAAAGGCAGAAGTAGCCAAGAATGCAGCTCGTCTGACCGAACTTGAGGCACAGGAGAAGGAGCTTTCCGAGAAAGTCACCAAGATCATGATGACCATTCCAAACATCATTGATCCATCCGTACCGATCGGAAAAGACGATAGCTGCAACGTAGAAATCGAGAAGTTTGGCGAGCCGGTTGTTCCGGATTTCGAGATTCCATATCATACAGATATTATGGAACGTTTTGATGGAATTGATCTCGATGCTGCAGGAAAAGTTGCAGGAAACGGTTTCTATTATCTGATGGGAGACATCGCAAGAATTCATTCTGCAGTAATCTCCTATGCAAGAGATTTCATGATTGACCGTGGATTTACTTACTGTGTTCCGCCATTTATGATCCGTTCAAATGTAGTGACCGGTGTTATGAGTTTTGACGAGATGGATGCCATGATGTACAAGATCGAGGGGGAGGATCTTTACCTGATTGGTACATCTGAGCACTCCATGATCGGTAAGTTTATCGATACCATCAACGACGAGGAGAAGCTTCCATATACACTGACCAGTTATTCCCCATGTTTCCGTAAGGAAAAGGGAGCACATGGTATCGAGGAGCGTGGTGTTTACCGTATCCACCAGTTCGAAAAGCAGGAGATGATTGTGGTATGTAAGCCGGAAGAATCCAAAGCATGGTATGACAAGCTCTGGAAGAATACGGTGGATCTGTTCCGCAGTCTGGATATTCCGGTTCGTACCCTGGAGTGCTGTTCCGGTGATCTGGCAGATCTGAAAGTGAAATCCTGTGACGTCGAGGCATGGTCTCCGCGTCAGAAGAAATACTTTGAGGTAGGAAGCTGCTCCAATCTGGGAGATGCTCAGGCAAGACGTCTGAAGATCCGCATAAAGGGAAAAGATGGCAGAAAGTATTTTGCACATACCTTAAACAATACCGTTGTTGCTCCACCGCGTATGCTGATTGCATTTCTGGAGAATAATCTGAACGAAGACGGAAGCGTAAATATTCCAAAGGCATTACAGCCATATATGGGAGGAATTGAGAAAATCGTTCCAAAACATGAATAGGAGGCAGTCCTATGGGAGATATAAATAAGATAGAGGAAGAATGTACCCATAATTGCATGACCTGTGGGCATGGCTGTGCAGAAGGCAGTGATGGTGTGGGAAAATTCGAAAAAGCCCTGAATAAACTTAGTGATATTGATGCCGGGGAGCTGTTGAAAGGATTACAGTCGCTGGGAGAATCAGACAATCAATAATTGAAAATGATAAAAAAGCACCGTATGAAATTACCTAAAAAGTCTTTTCATACGGTGCTTTTTTGTTGAAATTGTACATTTCCGTTGCTTTTCATCAGAAAGTGAGCGATAATAAAAGAAAAAACAAGAAGAATCAATTGGGGTAGGAGAGGGTATGAAAGAAGTATTAAAAAGAGGAATGCTGAAATGTGAGAACAGCTTTTTTTCGCATGTCGTCCGATGTGCATTGGGAATGATAATCCCACTTGTTTTGACTGGGGGGATTGCCTGTGCTGTCCGTGATTTTCCAGTCGCCCCGTACCAGACGTTTCTGACGCAGGGGGGTGGGAGATGGTTTTATGATTTCCTTACAATGGTTTATGAGGGAACATACGGTATTTTTTCTGTAGCATTGGTAATTACCATTGCGTACAGTTATGCAATGGAGAAAAATGAATCGCTGGAAAATGTCGTTATGTATGTGGTTGTGGCACTTGCCGCATTCAGTGCACAGCTGAATCTGGGAACAGAAGATTTTGATGTGGCAGGACTGGGAACGACTGGATGTTTTGCGGCAATGTTTATCGGTTATTTGTCCTGCATGGCATTTTCAAAGCTGCGCAGATGCCATAAACTGATGCTGGAACAGTATACCGCGGGGATGGGGGGAGGCTGTGTCTCGGCAATCCGTACACTGATTCCACTCGGTATTGTTGCAGCTGGTTCGGGAGGCTTGAATCTGCTTATTGGCAGAATTACCGGAATCTATGGATGTTATCAGTGGTTTAACCATATTTTCTATGCAGCATTTCAGAATATTGCAGATTACAGTAATTTCCTTTCCGGACTGCTCTATACGTTCGCGGTAAATCTGATGTGGTTTTTCGGTTTGCATGGAAGCCATATTCTGGAGGCAGTGGCAGTCCATAATTTTGGTGTCACAGGAAATGTTGTTTTTTCAAAGGCATTTTACGATGTGTATGTGGCAATGGGAGGCTGTGGCACAACGGTCAGTGTCCTGATTGCATTGCTTTTGTTCTTCCGCAAAGAACGTACCGGTAAGCTGGCAGGGCTGGCATCATTTACGGTAGTCTTCAATTTAAATGAAATGCTTACATTTGGTATTCCGATCATATTAAATCCGATTCTGCTGGTTCCGTTTGTCCTGACACCGGTGGTGTGCTATTGCCTGGCATATGCGGCAACAGTATGCGGTTTTCTGCCGGCTCTTACTCATGAGGTGGTATGGTCGGCACCGGTTGGTATCGGTGGCTATCTTGCCAGCGGTTCATGGAAGGGAATTGCCGTGCAGGCAGTGGGAATTCTGGCAGGGATATTGTTTTACCTTCCGTTCCTGAAGATGAATCAGAGGATGGAGGTATATAAAGCCAAGTGTCATGTTCAGGTTCTGATACACGAATTACAGGAAAAGGAAGAACAGATTGACCAGCCGGTGTTTTTGACGCGCGGAGACCATATCGGAATGATTTCCCGTATGCTCCTGCTTGATTTAAAGCATGCGATCAAGAATAAAGAACTGTATATGCTTTATCAGCCACAGGTATACAGCGATGGTACCTGTATTGGTGCTGAGGCATTGCTGCGTTGGAACCATCCGGTATATGGTATGATATATCCACCACTTATTATTTATCTTGCAGAGGCGGGAAAGGTATTGCCGGAACTGGAACGGTTTATCATTGATCAGGTTACGGATGGGATTGTGCAGACGCGTGCACAATATGATTCGGATTTTAAAATTTCCGTAAACATTACCGCGCACTCCCTGTTGTGGGACATTGAGGGATATATCCGGCAGACAATGGAACAAAAAGGGATAGATGCCCACATGCTCTGGATTGAAATTACAGAACAGGATATCCTTCTGCAGACGGATGTGGTTGTCCGGAAACTTGAAGAACTCAAAAAGCAGGGGCATAAGCTTTTGATTGATGATTTCGGCATGGGACATACTTCCCTGCTGTACCTGCAGTCAGAGTATTTTGATGTAGTCAAGCTGGACGGTTCACTGACCCGCCCACTTTTAAAAAGCCATACGAATCAGAAAATTGTGCGTTCGATTATTGAACTGGGACAGGAACTTGGGGTAAATGTAATTGCTGAGTTTGTGGAAAACAGGGAGCAGAGAGATTTACTGGATACGCTGGGCTGTCATTGCTATCAGGGATACCTGTATGCAAAACCGCTGGAACTGGAGGCGTTTATTACTTATATGAAACAAATGAACGAGAAGTAGCGGGCTGTTTTTTCAAAAATTTCCAGTGATATTTACCAAAATTTCTCTTGTTTTTTTGAAGCCCTGGATATATGATGAGGACAGGGAAATTGTTACAGCACAAAAGCCATTTCAGAAAGGATGGACGGAAAACATGAGAAAGAAGTCACATATTTCACTGGCACGTTATATTGTAGCAAACACAGAGGACGAAGGGCTGAAAAAACACTGGCTGTCGTTTTATATTGGAAGTGTCCTGCCGGATTGTAAGCCATCTTTTATCTATAAACGGCATGAGATTACCGGTACATTTCCAAAACTCAGGAAGGATATAGATGCATTGATCCATGGAAAAGAGAACCGTTTTCCAAAACGGAAGCGGATGTATTACATGAACCTGGGGGAGATCACGCATTACGTAGCAGATTATTTTACCTTTCCGCACAATAAGATTTATCCGGGAGGATTTAAAGAACACTGTGCTTATGAAGAACATCTCAAACATGAACTCCGCGCTTTTTTAAAGACGGAGGCACCGAAGGCACTGAATGAATGCGGGCATCGGCAGTTTGCCAGTCAGGAGGCACTGTTTGATTATATTCAGAAGATGCATGATAAGTATTTAAGCAGTAAGATTGATACTGCAAAAGACATTGAGAATATTGTGCTGGTCAATAAACAGGTGGTGGATGGCATCGATTATCTGTTTTTAAAGAATCATATGCAGCATAGGGTTGCATAGAAGGAAAGCAGTCGGAAATCCGGCTGTTTTTCTACGTTTACGGACACTTATAGGATTGACAAATTTTTGACAAAGTGTTACGATTATCCCATATGAAACTGTCGATGATTCGTGACAATCAGGTACATATACCGTTACGAAAGACATTTAGGATTAGGAGGATTTATACAATGAGTGAGTTCAAGAATTTAACTCTGGAAGTAGCTGACGGAATCGCTGTATTAGCAATCTCCAGACCAGCAGCATTAAATGCATTAAACAGTGAGACTCTGGATGAGTTAAACGTATGCTTAAGCGAGATTGAAGCAAACGATGATATCAAAGCAGTTATCTTAACCGGCGGTCCGGATAAGAAGGGCAACGAGTTCAAGTCATTCGTAGCTGGTGCAGATATTGCTGAGATGGTAAACTTCACAGCTCCGGAAGCACGTGCATTCGGAATCAAGGCTTCTGAGCCATTCTTCAAACTGATGAACATGCGTCAGGTTACGATCGCTGCAGTAAACGGATTTGCATTAGGCGGAGGATGTGAGATCTCTATGGCATGTGATATCCGTATCGCAAGTGAGAATGCCATCTTCGGACAGCCAGAGTGTGGTCTTGGAATCATTCCTGGATTCGGTGGTACACAGAGACTTGCCCGTCTGGTAGGCATGGGACGTGCAAAAGAAATGATCTTCACCTGTGACAATGTAGATGCAAACGAAGCATACCGCATCGGTCTTGTAAATAAGGTAGTTGCAAAAGAAGAGCTTATGCCAACTGCAAAAGCTATGGCTGCAAAGATTATTTCTAAGGGAAGCTATGCAGTATCTGTTGCAAAGGCTGCAATCAACAATGGTTATGACATGGATATCAAGAACGCTGTTGAGATGGAGGCTAACCTGTTTGGCGTTGTCAATGATACACATGACAAGAAGGAAGGCATGGGTGCTTTCTTAGAGAAGAGAGCTGCTACATTAACTGATTTCTAAAAGAAAACATATTATGAGGCGATGGCGAGAGGCTGTCGCCTTTTTTTATATTTATAAAAAATTATATGCAAAAAGTATTAATGATAAATGGAAGTCCACGTATCGGAGGAAACACTTCGATTGCACTTCGAGAAATGGAGAATATATTCAAAGAAAATGATGTGGAAGTTGAGACCGTACAGATTGGAAATAAGGATATCAGAGGATGTATTGCCTGTCATTCCTGTGCGACAAAAGGAAAGTGTGTTTTTGATGATGTTGTGAATGAGCTTGCTCCAAAATTTGAAAGGATCGCTTGTTGGAATGTTACCTGCGGGTGGAGCTGGAGAAATTCTGGGAGAAGGGAAGGACTGGTATCTTGTTAATTCCGGCTATTATACCGGTTTTATGTCGAAGGATTCTCTTATGACTGGAAAAGATGCAGAGGAATACGCGAAAAACAATTTTAGTAAAGAAGCAACTATCGGCGTAAATACATCGTTTGTTCATGAGAATAAAGACGGAACCGGTGCAGTTCTTATGGTTCTTCCAAAAAATAATAAGGTGAAAGTGGATGGAACTGGCGATGAAGGAACATATCAGGTCGCAATTGGTAAAACAACTGGTTATATAAGCCGTTCGGACGTATCTGTTAAAAGCCTGTTTAAAACAGCGGAAGAACCCGATCTTGTATTATATGAGGACGAATATGCCGATGAAGCCTTGCCTACATATGGTGGATCTGACGAATATGAGGCAGCGCAGAAGCCGGAACCAACCATTGAAGACATTCCATCTGATGATTATACTTCTCTTATGCAGGAGGTAGTGGATTACGCTATGCAGTTTTTAGGGAACCCGTATGTGTGGGGAGGGGAAAGTCTAACTGACGGTTGCGACTGTTCTGGCTTTGTAATGAAAATCTATGAACACTTTGGATATTCTCTCCCACATAGTTCTTTTGCCCAAAGAAGTGTAGGATATGATGTATGTGGGGATACATGGGATGAGTCTGTCGCGCTTCCAGGTGACATAATTTGCTATGATGGCCATGTTGGCATTTACATTGGGAATGGAAAGATGATAAATGCCTCTAATCCACGCGATGGAATTAAAATAAGCAAAGTAACATATCGAAAAGATTTTATTTGTGCGCGGCGCATAATTGCTGGACGCTCAAATTCATCTTCCCTTTCAGAAGATGATTACGAAATTTTATGCAGAATCGTCGAAGCAGAAGCTGGAGGGAGCTCAGAATCAGTTAAGATTGCTGTTGCAGACACCATTTTAAACCGTGTTGCAAGCGATAAATTTCCAAACTCAATATATGACGTAGTTTTTGCCGGACATCAGTTTTCCCCTGTATGGAACGGCAGATATTATAAAGTAACTATACAGCAGGCAACCAGAAATGCAGTGGATAAAGCCTTAAATGGAGCTGATCGAAGCATGGGCGCATTGTATTTTATGAATCCGGATTACTCTGACCCTGGTAATGTAAAATGGTTCCATGGGTCTCTTACCTATCTCTTTACAGATGGAGGAGTCGAGTTTTTTAGATAATTATAATAAGGTAAAAATCCCTGGGTTTGATGAGACCCAGGGATTTTCGTAACCCAAATTAGATGTGCTTTCCGTCAACAACAAAATCATCCAAATAACAATTGAGAGCAATAGCAATGTTCTGCAAATCATTGACCCTGACTGGAGAATGCCGGTGCTGTTCCCAATCTGCCAATGTCTGTATTGGTATACCTGTCATGGCTGCGAGTTTTTCTCTTGTTATATGTTTTTCTTCCCGGATGTGCCGGATCTTATCAACGTCCCAAAACAACTTCTATCACCTCCTGTCACTTTTTGATATATTTTACATAATTTTACAAAAAATTCAATGGTTATGGAACAGGAAATGCAATGGAATATTATGATAAAGCCATTGCCTCTGAAATTTGTTGTATATTTATCAAAATTTGTTATAATATAGGTAAATATATTATTTTGTTTTTTACGTCCTTCCGGATGTATGATTTTTTATTTTTACCGTGGTTGTTTTTCTGCGGGATATAGGGTTATCCCTGATATGTAACAGGGATAACCACTATTTCCCTGCTTATATATAACAAAAACTGCATAAGCAGGGAAAGAGAGGTATAGTGGACATGGGAGAAAAAGACATGTCAGAAAAGATTCTGGAAGATTACAATGATGTATTTTCCGATATCGTAAACGTTCTTTTATTTCACGGTCAGGAACTGATCGAGCCGTCAGCACTTGAGAGCATATCCGTACATTCCCAGTATAAGGGAGAGGATGCTAAGTTGCATGAACAGGAGCGTGATGTTGCAAAAAAGTGGAAAAGGTACAATGTGCAGCTTGCTATCATAGGCATTGAGAACCAGACGGCAGTAGAAAAGAAAATGCCGTTCCGTCTGATTGGATATGACGGTGCAAGCTACAAAAGCCAGCTGCAGGCGAATGCAGCTTCAATTGCTCCAGTTGTTACCATTGTATTGTATTTTGGTGAAAAGCACTGGTGCAAGGAGAGAAATATCAAGTCATTGATGAATATCCCAAAAGAACTTGATCCATATGTCAATGACTACAAAATGGAGGTTTTTGAGATCGCATGGCTGACGGATGAACAGCTTGAAATGTTTAAAAGTGATTTCAAGGTTGTTGCACGTTTTTTCGTTAACAAAAGAAGGAACCCTGACTATGTTGCGGATGACCCAACAGAAATCCAGCACGTAGATGAAGTCTTAAAGCTTTTATCTGTTATGACAGGGGACCGGGACTATGAAAAAGTTATATGCGATGAAATGAAAGGTCAGGTGAAGAGCATGTGTGATGTCGCTGAAAGATTAAAAAATATCGGACGGCAGGAAGGATTTCAGGCAGGTCGTTCAGAGGAACGTATCAATGCAGTCAAGTTTGCGATTTCCCTTGGGGCGTCTGAGGAAAAGATCCTTAAACAGTATTCCAGAGAGGAATACGAAAAAGCTTTGGCTCTTATGAAAGCCTGATTGTGGAAAGAAAAATTGCTGTTTTGAAAACATATAGCAGCATAAGAGCTTGGGTTTTATTCTGTTAAAACTTTTAAATTCCTTTATCAATCCGTATTCTAATGGAGAAAATGTCAGGTGAAGAGCATGTGTGATGTTGCTGAAAGATTAAAAAATATGGGACGGCAAGAGGAACGTATCAACGCAGTCAAGTTTGCAATTTCCCTTGGGGCGTCTGAGGAAAAGATCCTTACGCAGTATTCCAAAGAGGAATACGAAAAAGCTTTGGCTCTTATGAAAGCCTGATTGTGGAAAGAAAAATTGCTGTTTTGAAAACATATAGCAGCATAAAAGCTTGGGTTTTATACGGTTAAAACTTTCAAATTCCTTTATCAATCCGTATTCTAGTGGAGAGAAGGTCAGGTGAAGAACATGTGTGATGTTGCTGAAAGATTAAAAAATATCGGGCGGCAGGAAGGATTTCAGGAAGGTCGTTCAGAAGGTCGTTCAGAGGAACGTATCAATGCAGTCAAGTTTGCAATTTCCCTTGGTGCGTCTGAGGAGAAGATCCTTACGCAGTATTCCAAAGAGGAATACGAAAAAGCTTTGGCTCTTATGAAAGCCTGATTGTGGGAAGCAAAATAGTTTTTTCAAATCAAGCGCCATAGATGCTGAAACGGCAGCGCTTGCACGATCAATTAAATAAGCACTAGATAAAAGAGTCATCCATCTGGATGGCTCTTTTATCGATCCTGATATCTGCGCGGATTTCGACAAACAGTTCTCTTATGGTGAATTTAAAGAAATTAAAAAATCTTTATACCGCATGGTTTTCTTTTTCTGCTTGACAAATACCATTTGATTGTTCCTATACTTTTTTGAAAATTCTGGTATTTCTTTTCTCCTATTTTTATTGCCATTCGTATAAAAAGAAGTTATAGTGGTATCAGAACAAAGAAAACAGGTGTTTCCAAAAGGAAACCAGAGTATAAAGTGGAGGAAATGTATATGAAAAACAAATGGTTAAAAAACAGCAACAGACAGCACCTGAGATATTCCATGCGTCAGGCATCCGGAATTGCACTTGCCCTTGTAATGGGAATTTCCGTAGCAGCTGCAGGACATACCCAGAGTGTAAAGGCGGCCGTTGATACACAGACTGCAGATACCGGTGTGGTAGCAACAACAGATACAGCAAATCAGACTACAGAAACAACTACTATCGGGAAGAACCAGATCAGCATCAAGGATTTTGCCAGCCAGGTGCAGAAAGTAACAGGGAAAGACGTATTAAAGAATGCCGGCATTAAAAATACCGCTGCCGCTACTACAAACGAGATAGCGGCATATCTCCTGAATGAAGCTGATTCCGCGGTTAATGGAGGGGAAAACTCCTATAACTATGATCTGTATGGCTATGTGAAATACTTTAACCGTATCAGTGATATCAAGAAGGCTGATGACAAATATAAGGAATCCCTGTACAAATGCTTCACCAAGGGCATTATGGTAGGAAAGAGTAACGGAACATATTCCAGCACCCGGAAATTTCTGCCAAAGACAAAGATCACCAAGGACGAAGCAAAGAAGATGATAAATCGCCTGAAAAACAAAGGAAAGAGATTCAAACTTTCCTATGATGGACAGGTGTTAAGAATCATTAACCTGCCAAAGAACTATAAGGATTACCCATATATCCTTGCAAGTTTCCCAAATTCTTATTATGAGAAGAAAATGAGTATATCAAAACAGCGAACAAAGGAGGATAAGACTCCAGCGCAGACGGCTAAGATTTTAAGTGATGAAGATAAGGATATGATCTGCGCGAAGATTAAAAAGAACGTAGAATTAAGGCTTAACATTAATTATAAAAAAACCTTCACTTCCAAGTGGAAAAGCGATTTAATGGGTACTTATTTTGATAGCAACAAACAAAAATCTGTTAATGCATATATCAAAGCTGCAAAAGGGAGAAAAATTGTTATGAGCAGTGGTGATGTTATTGTCGATCCTTCTTCTTTGTGGTTATGCCGAAATGGGGTAGTGTATGGTCGGGTTTATGTGAAATTTCGAGTTAAGCATGGGAACATTCCTTCTGCTAAAAGTGAACTACAAAATGAAGTAATTTATGGGAATTATACAGCTGTTAAAAACCTTTCATCTAAAAAAACGATCACATATGCAAATGAAATTGGATGCGATATCTCATATACAGGAAAAAAAATAACTTCATGTGGAATCAGCGTCTATTTCGACGGAATAGATGATTATTATTAAAAAAGACTGGATCTGATAATTAAAAATTATCAGATCCAGTCTTTTTAGGATTGACTTTTTCCCCTTCTTTATGTCTAAAATAATCCAATCAAAAAAATGGAGGTAAAAATGAAGGAAAAAAGTCATAAAACAAGTATAGTGTTGCTATTACTTTGTACTATTTTATTTACACTATTTGAACCATTTGGCATGAAAAATATTTATGCGAGTGTTAATCGAAGTATTTCTAGTGATAGCGACAAGACTGCGAAAATCGATGGCGATGGGAATTTAAAATTTTCCGTGAAAGCCGTAGGTGCATCATCTGGTACCAGATGGAAAACTGTGGGATTGTATGTCACCAGTGATCCAACTGGAAGAAATGGAAAGGAAAGCACTGAGGCAAAAGATTGTGTTTTCTTTGATAAGCTTCCAAAAGGCTGTTCAAAAACAGATATTACTGTTGGAAAAACTGTCACAACTACTTTTACCATCTCCAAAGAAGTCTTTAACAGCATGTGTGACAAAGCCGGTGTAAATCTGAAAACACTGCAGAAGAATGGTGGCAAGGTATATATCCAGGGTGTGCTGCAGGGATACTCGATCCGCAAAGGCGGATCAAAGCGCAACGTTACCGAACGCTGCTATACCTATAAGCAGATGTCGAACACACGTAACACGAGACGGGTAAACGGATCTACATGGTATGGCATCGGCTGGCCGGCCAGCTGTAACGAAGGCTGGCGGGCACGGTATGATATTGCGGTTGAGTACAAGAAGGTCGAAGCACCGGTTACCATCAATTATTACCAAAGTTATGAGGGCAAATGGAAACTGGTTTTATCTGTCACAAACTCAGATGATGGAAAAATTGAAAAGAATCCGGTCACAAGAAACCTGAATAAAGCGAATACCGGTTACCAGTGGAGCAGCACCAGTGGTTCCGGCTCTATCGCCAGTGGTGATCGTGGACTTGGACTGGAAAAGAAATACTACATCAGTCTTTCGGAGATAAAAACATCCTCAAAGAGCCTTCCAGCACGTCTTTCAAGTGTCGGCGCCGGAGAAGGAAAAACATCAAATTATTATCTTTATAAGACATCTGTGTCGAAGCAGAAAAGCAAAAAAAACGGAGCCATCCGGAACAAAGTTGCAAAAACCAGTGCCCCGATCTTTAAAAGCTGCAATTTTGCAGACAAGGATGGAAACCTGACTGGCAGCTATACCAAGTGGCTTAAAACAGCACGTCAGACTTTTGAAGTCTACAATGGCGGTACTGTTATCAACGTGCTTTATAAGAAAAACAGCCCGAAACCGAAACCAGACTCTCATGAGGATGAGGATGTAATCTCGGTAGAGAAGCTCACACCAGCCAGCACAAGTGCTGTAATCCAGTCAGACAAACGAGACAATGAACAGTTTGACAGTACACAGGGAATTCCGACATCCGAGACGCAGTATGTCAACGTGTTTACGGATTCCTACCTGTATAAATACCGTTTTGTCCGGAAGTACGGAAAAAAGCAGTTTAACCATTATATCAGCTGCAGCCACACCGATAAACATGGGAAAAAATTACACGATCATGACACAGAGCTGGTATGGCGCGAATATTCCTACTGGAAAGTAGATTATCTGGTGATATACCGAATAGAATCTGCCACCGTGATGAATTATTCCCTCCCGGATGAGCATGTCACCATAAAACCGGATGCATCCTATAACAATGTCGGAAATGTGTCATTTATGGCATGTGGAAGGATAGGCATATCCCCGTCAGACGGATGGACGGTCGGGCAGTATATTGTCATGAATGATTACCTTGAATTTGATGGGAAGATCATCATGAATGCTGATCCGGTGGAAAAGAAAACCCCGACCCCGGGCAGAATCCCGGAATCTACGCAGATTGACAGAGATGTGCTTTATCTGTCAGACCAGCTGATTGAACCGGAAAAATCAAATGGTACCTTCAATTCGAGCGGTGATGTACAGTTTTATCCATCGTTTGTTTATAATACGAATATTCCGGATGTCGACATTGAAATAAATCCGATCAACGACGTTGTGATCCATACCCCTACCGTATGTTATCCGACGATTACGGACGCGAAAGAATATACCCAGCTGGTGTCACCGGGTAACTGTTACCATCTGGTACTGGACCGGTATTTTACTGTCAACCTGCCTACCAGCGGTTACCACAGTTCGCTGAAGGGATACGGGGAACGCGATTACGCAAAATACATTAAATCGCGGGAAGTCAAATTCCCGTTTGAGGTATACATGTGCGATGGGGATGATTACACCTATTATGATGCGGATACGTGGATCACGCTGCACGAGGATTCCACAAAGTTCTATCTCCCTATCTGGGTCAATGAAACTGCCGCCGTTGGCATTGATTTCCGGGCACGTGCAATTAACTGTGATGCCAACGATGGACTGGAAATGGAAGAAGTGTGTGCCAATGCAGACAATACCAATTATGTTGCGGTTGATACCAAAAATGCCGAAGTATCCGGACGTTTATACAATCTGAATATGTACGACTATTCGGATTACCCGTTCTGGCTCGACGTTTTCCGGAAACCGAAATCACTGGAACTTAAAAGGTTTGCATACCATGTGGGATTCAACAACCAGAATGGGGAAAAAGTAAGAAGTGCATTTACCCTGCCGACCGTGGATGGAAGCCACCCTTATATGCGCAATCTCGGTGTGCTAAAACCGGGCTATACATCCCGGATGAGCCTCATAACCATCGGAAATATCTACCACGGCACGGATTATGTCAAGATCTACCCGACATTTTATTATGTTTCAAAAAAAGGAAATGTGAATGGATCTGATATTACAAGGTTGGAAGAGGTTGACCTTTACTACAATGGCACGATCAATGGCAAATACCGCAATGTTGTAAAAGTCGGCAGTGATCTGGATAAACAGAATGTCAAAAAGATGATGCTTGGAAACCCATATACAGGGGTAACAGATGAAGAATTCAACCAGAAGGCGAAAATCGCAGGACTCAAACCCAAAGATATCCGGTCCACAACTTATGATGTCTACACATATGGGGAGATCACCATCCCATCCCGTATGTCCACTTATATTGGAATGGACTGTGCACCGGATGGGGTAATTCCGGACGGTGTTGATCCCGACAGGGTCACAAAGTCAAAACAGAAATGGTACTTCGAATACTCACTGCCATCTGATGTGCATGCGGTCAAAAAAGGATTTGACGTAACGAAATACGCGCATGAGAACGGAGGAATTGACTATAAAGAAGATTTTTGGAAAAAAGATGGATACATTGTAGTCAATTTCGAGATTGTGACCTTTGAAGCCGGGTTTGAAAATATCCAGGGCGATGGAGATACCGGCATGGGCTGGATGGAGGGAGCAGAAATCTTTGACAAGGAAAGCGAAACGCCAACCCCGCATCTTACCTATACAAACCGGCAGAACGTTGATTATGGCTACTGCAGCATGTATAAGATGGAAGATCAGCCGCTGCGGAAGAGAGACTGGCATAAGGTACAATTTGCTTTCCGGTATGGAGATGTACTGATGTATTCACTTGATGGATCAGCCAAAAAGGATTACCGGTCTTACGGTACACATTAACCAGGTATATATAATTATATAACAGGGACTCTTACTTATGGAGCCCCTGTTATTTGCGAAATGACGACTTACTTAACAACTGTCGGCCGTTAAAGGATTATATGACGCTGATCAATGAAATCCGTAAAAATTGTAAAACCATGGAGTTTGAGAGTGCTGTCGATGCAGTGGTAACTTATTGTATTGAGCATGATGTTTTAAAGACATTTTTGCTTAAACACAGAGCGGAGGTGAAAGACGTGTGTATCACTGAGTATAATGAAAAATCATTTGTTGACGGGATACGTGCAGAGGGTCGTGCAGAGGGTCGTGCGGAAGGTCAGAACGAAAAAGGACTGGCGGTATACCGTAATCTTCGGAAGAGAGGTTTTTCAAAGGAAGACGCTCTGGTAATCGTAGATATTTCGCCGGATCTGGTAGTTGACGAAGACTAGCTGATCTGTAGTAAACCGTTTTAAAAATGGTAAGACAGCAGAGCAGATCATTGTAAGCGGCATAGATGCAGAAAGGGTGGCGCTTGGTTAACAGATTTCTAAAACCATACAGAGGGCGATAAGGGACGATATGAGAAATCATATCGTCCTTTTTTACCATATTTCAGGATAGGGAAAATGGAATTATATTAGACAATCTGGTGAAATTAGGTTATTATAAATAATAAGGGAGTTACCCTAAAACAGGAGTGTTATAAAAATTATTATTAAATGGAGGTTTAACGTCTTCATGGATAAACTTTATATGATCTTATTATGCCTGATGATAGTACCAATTCTTATTTGTATCAAATATTCCAGAAAAATAAAAAGTGATGTGGCATCTTCCATTGTGAAATGCCTCATTTTTGCAATTGTTACGATCCTTAGCAATGGTTTGTCTGCTTTTTCAGGAAATGAAACATTTTCTTATATAATGGAAGCACTTTATCGGTTTTCCTTTGATCTGATGCTGATATATGTATTGCAGTATTCCCAGCAGTATACACGTGTTTTTCACGAGGTTTCACCGTTTAAAAAGGGGTGTTTCATAATTGCATATCTGGATGGAATTTTACTGTTTTTAAATATAATTTTTCATAACGTATTTACGATAGAAACCGTGCGATTCCCGAATTTTGATATGTATCATGTAGCCGACAAATCCATTATTTTTTACTTTCACTATGTGTTTGCATATGGTCTGGTAGTTTGTATTATTGCATCGTTTATAATCAAAATTATACAGATACCGGATTTTTACCGTAAGAAATATTTGCCGATACTTGTGTTAATATGTGTGATCACGGTATCAAAATTTATATGTGGAATTTCAGAATTTCCGATTGATGTGTCGCTTCCTTTTTTTGTATGCGCAGCAATACTGATCTGTTACCTGACGCTGTACCGTTCTTCGCGTGAACTTGTAGATAAAACACTGTCCATCGTTGTAAATGAAATGAATAACGCTGTGATATGTTTTGATATAAATAACGAATGTGTGTATGCTAATGAGCGTGCATTGAAAATATTTAACAGTTCACTGGATTCCCTTTCCGGGATCTCGGAGGATGTACAGGGCTGGATAAAAGAACATGACACCAACAATTCGGCCTCCCTTGAATGGAGTGGTCAAACTATTATTGACAACAAAACGTATTATTTCGATATCGAATACAGAAAACTGTTTGATAAAAAGAATGAATACATAGGTTTTTTCCTGAATCTGATTGATAATACGGAGAAACATATTGCGTTTGAAAAAGAAAAATACCTTGCAACACATGATACGCTTACCGGATTGTATAATAAGAATTATTTTGCTAAGAAAACATCGGAAATTTTAAAAGAGAATCCGGATAAAGAGTGGCTGCTGATCTGTTCCAATATCAAAGATTTTAAACTGGTCAACGATCTCTTTGGCCTTGAAAAAGGAAACGAAGTCCTTAAAATGGAAGCAGATCTTCTTAAAGCACAATGTGGGGAAGGGAGCGTCTATGGACGCACCGGTGGTGACAAATTTGCAATATGCATCCCAAAAGAAGAATTTAAAGAGCAGGATTTTATGGATGCGATACAGACCATGGGGCATGCATTTAACAATGACCTGTATCATCTTCATATTTATGTCGGTGTTTATGAAATCACAGACCGGAATGAAGAGGTATCCATTATGTGTGATAAAGCCAATCTTGCAATAAAGACACTGGGTGAAAACTATGATAAATCAATTGCATACTATAGCGACACAATATTTCATGATACCGTTGCCGAAAAGCAGCTGGTGGGGGATTTTGATAAAGCACTTGCCGAAAAACAGTTCTGCATGTATTTACAGCCACAGGTGACATCGGAAGGAAAATTACTGGGGGCAGAGGCTCTTGTCCGATGGCAGCATCCGAAACGCGGTCTGATTTTTCCGGGGGATTTTATAGAAGTTTTTGAAAAAACAGGTCTGATTTACCGGCTTGACCGGTTTGTGTGGGAACTTGCCGTACAAAAACTTGCACAATGGCAGAAAGCAGGGCGGGACGATCTGTATATATCCGTAAATATTTCGACCAAGGATTTTTACTATATGGATGTATATGAAACAATTACCAGTCTTGTTGAAACCTATAAAATCATTCCTTCCACACTGAAACTGGAAATTACGGAAACCGCAATTATGACCGGAACCGCAGGAGAACTTGAAATGATTGAACGGTTCAGAAAATCCGGCTTTCAGGTGGAAATAGATGATTTCGGAAGCGGCTATTCTTCGTTTAATACGCTAAAGGATATGGACGTGGATGTGCTGAAAATAGATATGGGCTTTTTACGGACAACCCGGCCGGAACGCATAGAAAGAAGTATGTCCATTATAAATACGATCATTTCACTCACCAAAACACTTGGTCTTTCCGTTATCACGGAGGGAGTTGAGACAAAGGAACAAATTGATAAGCTTACCCAGATGGGATGCGGAATTTATCAGGGGTATTATTTTTCAAAGCCGATTCCGGTGGGCCAGTTTGAAGATACCTATTTGTAAAGCGGTAAAATATTAAAAAATTGATTTAAAAGTGTTTGTTGAACAAATGAAAGCTGTGGTATAATCCTGATACATTAATATAATCAACATGGAGCTTAAAACGAGTAGGCGATTGCAAAACGGGAATAAAAAGGAGAACGTGGATTATGGCCAGGCACACAAGAGGAGCAATCATAGACTCTTTCTGGACACTTTTGAATGAAAAGTCTTTGGATAAAATTACAGTAAAAGATGTTATCGAGTTAGCAGAGATTAATCGAAATACATTTTATTATCATTTTGAAGATCTGTATGCGCTGCTCTATACCGTGTTTAGTGAGGAAACAGAGCATTACCGTTCTAACATAGATGAGAATGGTACATTTTATGAAGAGTATATCAGGGCGGCATCTGTTTTTATGGATAACAGGAATGCTATCATCCATGTGTACAATTCAAAGGGCAAAGATGTGCTGAATCAATATATGAAAGCAGCATCCGATGAGTTTGTGTCACGTTTTGTACGGCAAAAAGCGAAGGGAACAGACTTATCAGAGGAAGGAATTTCTTATATTACCAGCTTTTATAGCTATGCGATTGTAGGTATCACTATGCAGTGGGTTGAAAACGGAATGCCTGAGTATCGCAGAAATTTGCTCATGACAGTATCCGAAACTTTTGAAGCAACTATAGATGTGATGATAAAGGATTATATTTTGCACAATAAGAAATAAATTCAGACAAAAACAGCGAAGTGTTCGAAAACGAATACTTCGCTGTTTTTGTCTGTGGATTTATAGAAGAGAGAAAATTAAAATGCAATCATAGAAAGTAAGTAATCACTAAGGAGGCAATTGAGATGGCGGCAATTACACATGCGGCTGAGCGCAAAGCATTTGAAGTGGCTTTAGGTTCAGTAATGAAAAAGGTAGATAAAAACAGATCCGAAGGATATGTAGAAATTGTCAATATGATTGAAAAAGTCTTAAAAGACGGATGGAAACCTGAGGCATACGAGAGACTTCGTACTGCACTCGGCAAGGATGGAAAGTGGACACACTATTTTAATGATCTGTTGGATCATTGTGATATAGAATATTTAAAAGGCTTAATGATGTCTTTTGGGTATGAAGGTGGTTTTAGGGGTTTTCGTGAAACACAAAAAAATGCAAAGAAACTTGGGATGGATCATCTTCCGTGGATCATCCTGTTTGATCCTACCAGTGCCTGCAATCTGCACTGTACAGGATGCTGGGCTGCTGAATACCAGCATACTCTGAATTTATCCTATGAAGATATGGACAGCATTGTGACTCAGGGTAAGGAGCTTGGCATACATGAGTATGTAATGACCGGTGGAGAACCGATGGTTCGGAAAAAAGATATTATTACTTTAGCTAAAAAACACAGCGATTGTGGCTTTATGATTTTTACAAACGGAACCCTTGTCGATCAGAAGTTCTGTGATGAGATGAAAGAATGTAAAAATATTATTTTATCAATGAGTATTGAGGGATTTGAGGCGGCAACGGATGGACGAAGAGGAGAAGGAACCTTTCACAAGGTTATGGATACCATGGATCTGTTGAGAAAAAATGGTATTCCATATGGAACTTCTATCTGTTATACCAGTGTAAACTATATGGATGTTACCAGTGATGATTTTCTTGACTTTTTAATTGAAAAGGGAGTTGCGTTCTCGTGGTATTTCCATTATATGCCGGTTGGAAATGATGCAGCACCTGAACTTATTCCAACACCTAAGCAGCGCGAATATATGTATCACAGAATACGTGAGGTTCGCGGGTATGAAGGCGGTAAACCAATCTTTTTAATGGATTTCCAGAATGATGGAGAATTCGTAAGCGGATGTGTAGCCGGAGGCAAATATTATTGCCATATCAATCCGAATGGCGATGTAGAACCGTGTGTATTTATTCACTATTCAAGTGCAAACATACATGATAAATCATTGAAAGAATGCCTTACACAGCCGTTGTTCCGTGCTTATCAGAAAGCGCAGCCTTTTAATAAAAATCTGCTTCAGCCATGCCCGATGCTTGAAAATCCACAGATTCTCCGCCAGTTGGTCGATGAAACAGGAGCGCGTTCCACGGATATGATGAGTCCTGAAGCATGCGATCATCTTTGCGCAAAGTGTGATAACTATGCAAAAGAATGGGAACCGGTGGCAGATAAGCTATGGTCATCGAATCATCCGGACTATCAAAAATAGTAAGGGTATTTAAGAAAATAGATTAGCGAAGCATTCAAAAACGAATACTTCGCTAATTTTGAATAAAAAAGAAAGCAGGTGAACAATATGAAAAGATTAATCCTTGTAAAACAAATTTACAGTGCGTTTGCAGTATGTCTGATCCTTTTTGGAATAATTCTGTTAATTCAGCCAGGCATGGCGGCAGAAGTGTTTTGCAAGATATGTGGTATATTGCTGCTTGTGTTTGGAATCGTAAAATTATTTGGTTATTTCTCAAGGGATTTACTTCAACTGGCATTTCAGTTTGATTTTGCTATGGGAATTATTTCAAGTCTTATAGGATTTGTGATGTTATTCTGGTCAAAACAATTCATGGAGGCTCTTATTATAGGAATGGGATTGTTTATGCTTGCAGATGCATTGTTGAGAGTGCAGACGGCACTTGATGCAAAAAGGATAGGAGTAAAACCATGGTGGCTTATTTTGGTAATGGCACTTATTACAGCAGTGATCGGAACTCTGCTTTTTCTAAAGCCTTATAATGGACTTGAGGGAGTTGTGATTCTAATAGGGTTGAATCTTATCATTGATGGAATACTAAATCTTTTTGTTGTACAAAGTACAGTTGATATCATCAAAAGAAAAAATGAGTGGGAATAGGTAATAAAATGAAAGTAGCAATTTTAACGGATACAAATAGTGGAATTGATGAAATAAAAGCAAAGGAGCTGGGAATTCATGTGATTCCAATGCCGGTGCTGATAGAACAACAAACTTTTTTTGAGGGCAGAAATTTAACAAATGATAGGCTTTGTTCCATTTTAAAATCAGGAACTAAAGTATCTACATCACAGCCGGCATTGGGAGATGTGATCAGTAAGTGGGAGGAACTTCTGCAAAAAGGATACGATAAAATAATATATATTCCGATGTCCAGTGGACTCAGTAGCTCGTGTAGCTGTGCAAAAGCGGCAGCAGAAGATTATGAAGGAAAGGTTTATGTGGTGGATAATCATAGGATTTCCGTTACACAGAAAGATTCTGTTTTAAAAGCAAAAAAGATGGCTGATGACGGAGCAGAAGCTTATGAAATCGTAGAGTATCTGGAAAAAGATAAATACAATTCTTCTATTTATGTATCAGTTGAGAACCTTGATTATTTGAAAAGAGGTGGAAGAATAACACCAGCTGTTGCAGCTATAGCCTCAATACTGAAAATTAAACCTGTTTTAAGTATTCAGGGAGAAAAACTTGATTCTTATGCAAAAATACGGGGGAATATGTATCGATGTGAAATGAAAATGCTTGATGCGATTAAAGTGGATATTGAAACAAGATTCAGTCAACCGAATGTTGTATTGTTACATATCGGAGTTGCAGGATTTGGAATTACAAAAGATCAGGCGGATAAGTGGCTGGAAATGGCAAAAGAAGCTTTTCCGAATGCAGATGTATATTATGATGAACTTCCGGCAAGTATAGGTACGCATATAGGACCGGGAACAGTAGGAATAGGATTGTCTATTGATTATGAATAAAAATGCAAAAAGAATTATCAGAGTTTTTCGAGACATAGCTTTGACAATTTTAATCGGGATAATTATATATGTTAAAAGGAATCAGCTTTATTTTTCCATCGGCAGCCATAAATATTGCATCTGGAATGATTTTTGGATTTCCATTTTCAATTTTGGTCAGCTGTCTTGGAATATTTGCTGAATTTTCTACTTTGTACATATTAGGTCGTTTTTTAGGAATAGATATTGTTGAAGAATTTAGCAAAAATATCTGATTGTTAAAAAAATTGATGTATTTCAAAAACAGAATAGCCTTTTTACAAGTTTTATATTAAGAATTATCGGACTTGTGTCATATGATGTGGGAAGTATATATTTGGGTGCATCAGGGGGTAAATATGGTTCATTTATTTTGGGAAGTATGCTTGGCGCATTGATTAATATAGTAACTGTCTCTTATACACATCTGACGCTGCCG
>ERZ1026884.130-NODE-130-length-52390-cov-13.816777_pt1 | contig 52390 bp, 36 predicted proteins | sample MGYA00380172_ERZ1026884 | MGnify/ENA primary metagenome ERZ1026884 (study PRJEB33269, sample SAMEA4719808) | human gut metagenome | biome: human-associated habitat; feature: organic feature; material: feces | place: Cameroon | collected 2013-10 ... | reverse complement strand
TCGGGCAGCTCCCCCGATGGGGAGCCAAGAACGTTCTGCCGCTTAACTTAACAGCCTTCCCCTCTAGGGAAGGTGCCCCGCAGGGGCGGATAGGGTGACTATGGCATGAAAGACATCTGGGATAAGGTTTCCCGGTCACTCCTATGAGAGCTGCAAGTCCCCCGCGGCAGATGGAACGCGAAAATGAGATGATCGTTATTTCACATCGCCAAAAAGGTGCAAGGGATTCACAAGACTCTATGGAAAAAGCGGAAAGAGCAGCTAGTGACTCTCAGATAGAGATGAGCATCTAGGGATGAAGTCGTCGATACAAGAATACCTTCATCTCAAATGGCAGAAAGCCACTGCCTTCATTCCTCATGCGAGCAAAGCTTTCATTCATAGCCCGACTCGCTGCGCTCGCCTGTGCCGCTCACTATAGCTAATATCTATTATAGAGCCGCTATCACCGATTCTTCTCCACGAACGCCTTGAGCTCCGGATACCCTACATTGCCATAGCCGATGATGCTGTCCACCGGCTTGCCGTCCTTGAAATACACGATATCCGGGATCGTCTCGATGTGATAGCGCTCTGCCAGTGCTTCATCCTCATCAATATTCACGCCGTAGATCGGGATGTCGATCTCCTCCGACAGCTTCACGATCATCGGCTGCAGGCGGCGGCAGTAGCCGCACCATGGTGCGCTGAAGCCGGCGATCATATCACCCTTTTCCAGCGCCTTGTCGAAATTTTCTGTGCCTGTGATCATCTGGATCATGGTCTGTACCTCCTTTTTGCAATATCGAATTTTCTCTATCCAAATCATATCAAAAATATCGATGAGTGTCAATACAGAAAAGGATGGCAGATCCCAAGATCGGGTCTGACCCATTCGCCGGATCGTCCCCTGCCTTCATCCGTGCACGTCTTGCCTAGGCTTCTTCGTATGTAAAAAACGCCTTTACTTCTCGCTTCTTATTTGCGATCCAAATCCCCCTCTCCATCCGTTCTTCCCATATAAAGCAAAAAAAAGAATCGCATCGCTGCGATTCTATCACTTGTTGGTGGAGATGAGGGGAGTCGAACCCCTGTCCAAAAAGCCTGTCCCATAAACCTCTCCGAGTGCAGTTCACTGTTTTAAGATTTAAGCAAAGTATCGTACAGGAACAAACTGCCTTTGCCGATCTCGGAATTGTTTTCGAAACGAAAGTCCCAAGCATCCTTCCGCTCTATCCTATTGGTTGATGTCAGCCTGCGGTCATAGGAAAACCGCAGGGGACATTAGCAGATTAGGCTGCTAAAGCAAAATCACGTTTTGCGTTTAGGTTTTTCCACCGTTTAACGGGCAGGTGGGATCCCGACTCGCTGTTTATGTCCCAGAATCTCCTGTCGAAACCGGTACATCCCCAAAGGTACTTATCTATTGTATGCGATAAGAGGGAAAATGTCAATTTCACCGCCCGTGAGGACGTGCAGTCATCCCAGCTGCTCCCTGCGCGTGATATCCGCATACGCAGGGCGAGCGCCCATGGATTCCGCGCTCTTGACCGCATCAAGGACGGCAAGGCGAATGGCTTCTTCTGCAAGATAGCCCACCGTATCGACAGGCGCGGCGATCTCTCCGGATGCCATGGTAAAGACGGTATCCCCATCCATCGTGGTGTGGACGGGGCGGATGGATCTGGCGAAGCCATCGTGTGCCATACCGCTCACCGCCTTGCATTCCGCCTTGGTGAGCTTCGCATTTGTTACGACGCAGCCGATGGAAGTATTGCCGCCAAGGATACGCTCAAATCCTTTGAGCATGAAGTCGTGCGAAGAAAGGATGGTTTTCTCATCATCGGAAAGAATACCGGCGAGCGTGGTCTCTTTGTCGTACACTTCGCCGCACGCATTGACAGCCATGTAGGCACCGACACAGAGTCCGCTTTCAAGGGAGATCTCAGCATAGCCGGCACCACTCTTCATGGCATGCTCTGCGCCCTTGAGCTTGCCGACCGTCGCACCTGTCCCTGCACCGTAGCAGCCGACGGGAAATGTCACATCCGCCCGCTTTGCCGCCTCGTATCCCATGGCAAGATCGGGATGGGCTTTCGGATCACCGATCAAAAGGTCGAAGAGCACCGCGCCGCAGACGATCGGTACAGACACCGGCCCTACGGGAAATCCGACACCGTCTTCTGCGAGAGCATTCATGACGCCACTGTCGGCTTCAAGGCCAAAGGCAGAGCCGCCGGAAAGGACCACGGCGTGGATCTGCTGCACCGTTTTCTCCGGAGAGAGAAGATCTGTCTCCCGCGTCCCCGGTGCGCAGCCGCGTACATCGACCCCCGCGGTCGCACCCCCTTCAGGCGCCAAAATGACGGTCACGCCCGTAAGACCCACACGGTCTTGCGCCGTGCCGATGCGAAATCCCGGAACAGATAAGGTACGTGTGATCATGGAAATTCTCCTTTCGGCTTTCGGGGAACTAGTGACTGGTGACTAGGGACTAGGGACTAGGGACTGGGTTAGCCCCTTGGACGTGCTGCCCTTTGCTTCCGTTTGAAATCTTCGCTTGAATGAGAAATTAGAAATGGTGGTGCGGCGCATAAAAACATAGAAGCGCCTCGGAGCAGAAATAGGACGATGCTCGAAAGTGGCATTTAAGTCACCAGTCACCAGTCACTAGTCACTCCTAATCCCCAATCCCTAGCCACTCATCCCTGCTTTCAAACTTAAGTAGCTAGGGATTGATAAATACAAGGCTCCCTCCAGAGAACACGCGCTTTACATTTCCCCTTTTCTTGCCATCTGAAGGCAGAGCGCAAGATCAGCAGGGATCGGCGCTTCGAAGTGCAGGGCCTTACCCGTCACAGGGTGGCGAATGTCGAGTGTCCACGAATGGAGTGCCTGCCCTTCGATGGGGAAATGGTCTTTCTTCCAGCCATAGAGCGGGTCATTCACGACGGGATGGCGGATGTGTGCCATGTGGACGCGGATCTGGTGGGTACGTCCGGTTTCCAGCTTGCACTCGATCCAGGAGTAATGCGGCATGAATTCAAGTACACGGAAATGGGTGACGGCATGCTTGCCGGTCTTAGGCTGTACGTCCCATTTCATGCGATCCTTCGTACTGCGCCCCAAGGGGAAACGGATGACACCCGTATTTCCTTCCATCTGCCCATGGACGAGGGCGACGTAGTGACGCTCCGCTTCATGCGTCGCGATCTCTTCCTTCAGCACAGGGAAGGCTTCCTTCGACTTCGCGACAACCATGACGCCCGAGGTATCCTTGTCAAGGCGGTGTACAATGCCCGGACGGATGGGATCCTCGCAGGCCTCAAAAAGCGAAGGGCCGACATGGAAGAGGAGTGCATTCACCAATGTGCCATCCGGATTGCCCGAGCCGGGATGCACGACCATGCCGCGCGCTTTATTGATGACCAGCATGTGTTCATCTTCGTAGAGGATATCAAGCGGTATATCCTGCGGAATGAGCGCGAGCTCCTTCTTCTCTTCCCAGGAGAAGGAGATCTGATCGCCTGTCTGCACATGGTAGTTCGGGCGGATCATCTTGCCATCGGCGAGCAGCGCACGGCCGTCTTTGATCCATTTCTGCACTTCAGAACGGGTGAGCCCGGAGGCCTCTTTCAGGAACTGGTCAAGACGCTGTCCTGCTTCTTGCTCGGTCACAACGTAAATTTTCTCACTCATGCTTCATGTCTCCAAAAATAAAATACGATCAGTGCCACACCGACACAGATAAAAATGTCTGCCACATTGAAGATCGGCCAGATGCGGAAGTCGAAGAAGTCCACGACGCCGCTGATACGCACGCGGTCGATGGCATTTCCCAAAGCCCCTCCGAGCAACATACCGATCGCGGCGGAAAAATAGCGGGGCTCTTTCGGGATGCGCTTCCGGAAAAAGAAGAACGCGCCAAAGAGCAGGATGACGATCGCAAGGAAAAACCATCTTTGATACGCCAGAATGCCGAAGGCCGCACCGGGATTGATGATGTAGGTCAGATGAAATACCCCGGAAATGAGCGGGATCGATTCTCCCCAGACCATGTGCTGCTGGACGATCCATTTCACCAGCTGATCCAGCACGGTCACGAATAAAGCTATATAAACTGTCAGCATAGTATCCTCCTATATATTGCTTTATTATAGCATGAGAGAGAGTGTGCGCGCAGTAGGGAGTTTTTTGTGGGAACGGGGCGGGATCAGCCCGTGGGCGGGGCGCCCCTTGACCCTGGATAGAAGCTCTGCTCGAATGAGGAATGAGGAATAAGGAGTGAAGGTGGCGGCTTCGCCGCAAAATAGAAAAGGCGATGCCCGAAGGTCACTGAAATGCTGCCTTCGGACATCGCCACTATTTATACTCTGCGGCGCTTCTATATGGTTATGCGCCGCACCACACCCCTGAACCTTGAACCTCGAACCCTTAATAATTGACAAATACCTCGATATTCTGTCTGCCGAAGTTATAGCAATCCTCGAAAGACTCCATGCAGAGGTCGATGCGGTTACCGACGATCGCACCGCCGGTATCTGCTGCGACAGCATGGCCATAGTTCGGGATGAATACATTCGTACCGAGTGGGATGACGGAAGGATCGACTGCCACCGTGCCGTGACCGGCCTGTGTACCGGTCGCAGTGATGCCGCTGCCGCCTCCATCACTCGGATGATACGCACTCGCATGCATATTAGCGACCCAGCCCATCGTCCCTTCTGCTTTACCGGTCTTCATAATGCCCGGCGTGCCATCAGAGAGAACCTTGGCATGAGCAACGACAGTCTTCACGACCTTGCCGCCGGAGATGAATTCATCGATCTCCACTTCCCGCTCGCCCGGGACTCCCTCCTGTACGACGACCTCCTGATCCTCCCCGAGGCTTCCATCGTACCACTTATTATAGTGGATCGGCATCGCCTCCTTGCGGAAGACCTTCCGCGCGGTATACGGGACGACGTGGATCTGCATGCCTTCCTTCACCTGCATCAGACCGTCTTCGATCGGCATCATCTTCTTCCAGTCGAAGCCCGCGTCATTCACCACGCCCTGCACCGTCTGCTGCGTCGTATAGACGACCTTTTTCTTGCCATTCGCGATGATGGAAACAGGCACCGCCCGCTCCACCACGATGACCGCGCCGTCCGTGACCTCCTTCGTGCTTGTCCAGAATGTGTCATACGCCTTCAGTGATACATTGAGGTCGCTTAATACATTCTTGAAATTGGAGGCTGCCGTAGAAATGACCTGCTTGTGAGCCCCATCATATACGGTAACAGTCTTCGCAGGACTTGCGCCCAGAAAATCCAAAGATGCTGCCGCAAGATTCACCTGGCTTCCCAAGGCAGCCGCCGCCAATATACATGCTAATACTTTTTTCGCTTTGTTCATCGTTGAAGGTTTCATAAATGCATCTCCTATGGCCGTTATTCTACCATAGAGAGACTTTTTGTCAATTTTTCCGATGTTGACAATGATAGCAGCTCCTATTTATTCCGTATCTATCGTATATTTCATGCATATTCTCCAGTATACATTGCACACTATTCTTTGATGTGCTTTTTATCATATCACTGTCTTTATCAGATACTATCGAGTATTATTCATTGAATCAATTGTCAATCTTGTATTCCTCCAATAGACATTTGAGAATTATTAACAAATTATGAATCGCTCTATCTCCCATGTTATCGTTTCTTTCGCATTTTATGCATTTCGCTTTCCGCCTGATTGTCAACCTTGAGCCAATCTCATCTCTCATCCGAGATAGCCCAACTTTGTCCCATCTTGGACCCTTCGTTCTTCTCATTTTTTCGTAAAGTGGGAAATTTGCCCACTAAAATCCTTGAAATTTACAATTCTTTCCCAAAAGGAGAAGATGGCAGAAGGAAAAGTGGATAATAGAGGATCGGCTTTCAGATCAGACGCACAGCCTGATCCCCCCACAGATCCCGGTGGCAGCGGCTTCGCAGCAGGATACAGTTTGGCGCTGCTTGCCCGTTTGCGGTATGGGAGGCTTTCCGTTTGATCTTCCTGATACGCCCCATCTCCTTTTATAGAAAACGATCCCCTCTTTGGCCCGAAAGGTTCGTGCACTCCGCGCTGTCATTTGGCATCGGATGCCCAGGATTTCCCGGTCAGGCAAAGAAAAAAGCCGAAGCATTCGCTTCGACTTTTTCTTTCCCTCTTTACTTTTCTTTTTTTCCAAAGACAGGCATGTAGGGCTCCATTTTCTGCGCGAGGGTCAATTCATCTTCGCGGTCACGCTTCTCCGCGATACGCTGGAATTCAGCCTGAGCGCCCACTTTATCAGCAGGTGCGATCTCCTTTTTCCACATGCCATCAGACTGCATGATGTGCGCTTTCTGATTGTCCGCGAGCTCCATATTGACCATGGTCTTCATACGATGGCAGAGATCGGCGTCACGCACAGGGATCATGAGTTCGACACGGTCATTGAGGTTTCTTGGCATCCAGTCCGCACTGCCGATATACAGCTCTTCACGACCGCCATTGGCGAACCAGAAGACGCGGCTGTGCTCCAGGAAGCGGCCGACGAGGCTTCTGACGGTGATGTTGTCACTGACGCCGGGGATGCCGGGGATGAGTACGCAGATCCCTCGGATGATGAGCTCGATCCTAACGCCTGCCTGAGAAGCTTCGTAGAGCTTATCTATGATCTCCTTATCGAGGAGGGAATTCATCTTGGCGACCATGTGTGCCTGCTCGCCCTGCTTGGCGAAGGCGATCTCGCGGTCGATGAGCTCCATGCAGCGTTGGCGGAGATTGATCGGCGCGACGATGAAGGAGTCCCACAGCGGCGGGTCAGAGTAGCCGGAGAGGAGATTGAAGAAGGCAGAAGCATCGCTGCCGAACTGGTCATTGCAGGTGAATACGCCGAGATCCGTATAGAGCTTGGCTGTGGATGCATTGTAGTTGCCGGTCGCGACATGGACATAGCGGCGGATGCCGTCCTTTTCGCGGCGGATGACGAGCGTACACTTCGAGTGTGTCTTAAGACCGACAAGGCCGTAGATGACATGCGCGCCTGCTTTTTCAAGACGGCGGGCCATCAGGATGTTATTCGCTTCATCGAAGCGCGCCTTGACTTCCATGAGGACAGTGACCTGCTTGCCGTTCTGTGCTGCTTTTTCGAGCGCCTGGATGATCGGCGAGGAGGAAGCCACGCGGTACAGCGTCTGCTTGATGGCAAGGACATCGGGGTCAGCTGCAGCAGAAGCGACGAAATTGACGACCGAGTCTTCAAAGGATTCATAAGGCAGATGCACGAGGAGATCTTTCTCACGGATCATCTCGAAAATATTCTTTCGACCATCCTTTTCGAGCTGGATCATGGACCAGGGGCGATGCGGATGCGCTTCCGGATATCGGAGACGGTCGTAGCCCTTGATGCCGCAGAAGGAAAAGAACATCGTCATATCGAGCGGGCCGTCGATCTCATACAGATCCTCTTTCGCGAGGTGCATCTCCTGCGTCATGAAGCGCTGCATGAAGCGGCTGGTGCCTGCTTCGAATTCGATACGCACGGCCTCCCCGCGCTGGCGTTTTTTCAGCTGGCGCTCCACCTCGACGACGAGATCCTGTGCATCTTCTTCGTCGATCGCAAGATCCGCGTCACGCGTGATGCGGAAAGGATGTGCCTCCAGAAGGTCGTAGCCGATGAAGAAACGGGACGCAAAGTGACGGATGACCTGTTCCAAGAGGACGAAGTCGTGGCGCCCCTTCTTTTCCGGATCATCCGGCAGGCGGACAATACGAGGGAGCAGCGATGGCACCGGTACGATCGCCGTCTTCACATCGATATCATTTTCCTCATCCAGCGAAAGGTCACGCTCATTCCTTTCGAGCAGCATCGCGATATTGAGACTCTTCGAAGCGAGGAACGGGAACGGATGCGAGGAGTCGACGGCCATCGGTGTGACTACCGGGAAGACCTGCCGTTCAAAATAGTCCTCCATCCATTTCTTCTGCGCTTCTGTCGCATCTTCCGGATGGATGAAATAGAGCCCTTCCGTGCGAAGCTCGGACAGGATCATACGAAGGAAACGATACTGGCGCGCGACGAGCTTCTGGCAGGTGTCGGAGATCTGCTCAAGCTGCTCCTCCGGTGTCATATGGGCGATGTCACGGCGCTTCACGCCATTTTCCTTCTGGTGCTTCAGCCCCGCCACGCGGATCATGAAGAATTCATCCAGATTCGAACTCGTGATCGCGAGGAATTTCAATTTTTCCAGCAGGGGATTGTTCGGATCCACTGCCTCCTGCAGTACGCGGCGATTGAACTGCAGCCACGATAGCTCGCGGTTCAGATAATAATGCTGATGTCTATCCTGCACGTCCATAGTTACCTCCGCTCCAATTTGGCTTCCATGCCAAATACCGTTTCAAACATTGTCTTTTCTTTATTAAACAGCCATGTCTCCAGGGCCGTATCCTCACTCGATTCATACTCGATGACAAGCGCATCCCCCGAGATATGTGCCGAAAGATCTTTCAGCTTCTGCTTCCTCGACATATCCATCGCACGGACCAGACGGAAGATGGATATCAGCTTCAGCGCCGTCATCTTCGACTCATCCGACAGGATACGGAATGGCTCATCGTCATCATTCGGGATCCCCTTATGATCATAGTAGACGATGCACGCCACGATATCCTTCTCTCGGTCGGAGATCCCGAAAATATCCGTCCCGCGAACCATATTCCACGCCTGCATGGACGAGCCCAAAAGATTCACATACTTCCCGATCTGGTACAGGATGATCGCCATGCGGAGCAGGAATTCATCCCGGTCATTGAGCCCATTTCCGCGGTCAAAGGCCTGGACGATCACTTTGCTGTAGAGCTCCATCGCCTTCGCATGCACCGGTTCATAATAATAGTCTGCCGCGATCGAGCGCGTCAGCTCCAGATTCTGCGCGCGCATGTACGCAAGTGCCGGATCATTCGTCTTCTGCGCCCCATAGAAGAGCGATGCCGAGCGCACGAAGGTCATCCCCATCATGACCACATGCTTCACAGGGATCGCATTCAGGATCTCCTGATAAATATGCAGCGTCGGCGAGACAGTGAGCGCCCATGCCTCACTGATGTGATACTTCTGCATGATCATCGAAGTGGAGAATTTCCCCACCTCGTCATACACCTTGCCGAATTCCTGAGGCTTCACCTCTGCGATATCCCGCTGGTCAAGGTCATGGTGTAAGAGCATCGCGACGATCCTCGCCTCACGGCCCGAGAGAACGACCGTATCGATGTCATACTTTCTGATCGATACCCAGAGCGGCTCCATGATCGCATGGATGTACTCCGCCAGCGCTTCCGGGAAATAGCGCGACTCACGCTGGTTCGTCGTGAACGTCTCCAAAAGGCGGAGCGTCCCGATGTGTACATTGTGCTGGTAGCAGAGCGAGCCCTTCTCCCACACCGTCAGCCCCACGCACCCCGACGTGATGTCGACGAAGAGGAAATTCTTCCCCAGACGCTCATTCGCAGCGCGGTTATACTGCTTCAGCTGGTACGAAAGGCCGAAATGCTTGAAATAGATCTCCTGCGGCATGTCCACGACCTGCACATTGAATCCCGTCTTGACACGGATCAGATCCAGGATCGAGCGGCAGTTATCCGCCTCACGGAAAACCGCCGTCGCATACGCCGCATATACCTTCACCTGATAATCCGACAGCAGCTGCTTCAAGCCATTCAGCATGCGGCAGAGCTTCCGGATCGAAGCGAAAGACAGATTCTTATGATTGAATACCTCTTCCCCAAAGTTCGTATCCTTCCTCACGGACTCGATGACACGGACTTCATTGACATTCTTATACTCCACGATACGAAGAGACAGATTCGACGAGCCGATGTGAATGATACCGTAAATGAGCGGCTTTTGTTCCGACATAAGTGGCCCTCCTTTTATAAACAGCGGGTATCTTGTAATCCCATATATCCGTAAAAATGAAACGTAAAAGTTAGGAGTGAGGAGTGAGGAGTGAGAAGTGGTGGTGCGGCGCAGAAAATAATGAAGCGCCGCGGAGTTTTGATAGCACTTCGCGCACATCGTCATCCCGAGCGTAGCCGAGGGATCTCTCTTGCAGAACGGTCAGCGTGCTAACTGCGCTACTTTAATCATCGCTTGCTTCTAATCCCTAGCCACTAATCCCTAATCCCTGCTTTCACACATAATTCAAGGAGTGGCGCGCAAGAAATAAAACGCCGCGAACACTTGCCTTCTCGCACCAGGCTGGTGTGCCATGAAACAGGTCACACGCAGAAGCACACCTTTTAATGATAGCCCACTCCCGTAAAAAGCAGGTAAACAGCGGGCAAAGTTTCTCTTTATAATTATACCATGACTTATATGCATAGCGGAGCACAGGGAGCCCTTCCCGTTAAAGGAAATTCTGATAGTATGGTATGGAAAAACGTAGAATCACGAAATTATATATAAAAGTGTGATAGAAATCACACTTTTATATATAATTTCGTGATGCATGGCAAATAGCACGCAAAAAGAGGGAAACCTGTCAAGGCTTCCCTCTTTTTTATGCACTACCCTAAATAGAGATTTCAATCCCAGAATAGTCCTTATCTTCATTAGAATGAAGTTTTACTTGCTTCACACCGCCGCTGCCAGTCGTTCCACTTGAGCCAGAGTCACCACTCTCTCCATGATCCCCAAACTGAAATGGATTCCAGTAAAATGAGCAATTCCACACATTTGACCAGATATGTTTGGCTACAATACTTCCTTCAAAAGCCACTTTATGATAGTAGCGAACACACCCGTTCGGCGCATATATGATCGCTTTGAATCGATCATGCATTTCATTTGCATAGACAGTGACATTCCCATGAAGTGAAATGATCGTCATATTAGTCCAACTCGTATTACAATTCTCTCGATTCACAGTGATATCACCATCGGTAATAATAATCTTGTACTGTTTATAGTTTTCACTAAAACCACGCCCTGAACCCGCAGAATCGTAGTGACCATCTGTAGCTAGATATATGCTTTCTTCTCCAGATTTACATGATGACTCATCCTTTCGATACAATTCGCCAGTTGGAGAAAATTCATTTCTATATTTTTCCACATACTGATAGACTTTCTCTACGGATGAATTGTCCTTTTTCATTGCAATATTAATCTTATCCACGTATGTATTCGAGGCCAAAACGTCTTGTCCCTGACTAGTTCCATCATAATAACCAAAACGATTAAAATGAACCCACTTTCCGGGATCATGATGTCCTGGTGGCGGATCATAGATAAATGGGTCATTCCTATTTGGCGGATCTCGTGGGCGTAACATTGTATCATTATTATAAAATCCATTATCCTTTGGTCCAGTATTATCTTCATGCTCCCAGTCAACGATTCTGCGATGTGACCATAGTTCTAAGTCCGTTTTGGCGGAAGAGCTAAATGCCCCTTTCTCAATGAAAACAGAACGCTTATCCCCACTATTATTATGATCAATACTAATCGGTCCATTACTATGTATCTTGCCATGAATATACACATTATCGCTATTGATATGAATAGCATTCTTATTCAAATCCCCTGGGTTCTCAACAGGTCCGCTATATCCAGCCACCATAGTAAATCCGAAAAACCCTGGATCACCTGTAATCGGACTATCAGGCACAAGACGCGCTGTCGCCTCTACACTAACTGGAATCTTCTGCAATCCCAAAATTCTCATAAACGTCGTATCTACATTCTGTGATACATAGAGAGAAAGGAGAACCCCCTTCGTCTCATCAGTTCCATCGCCATACACGCGCTTGGTAATCTTATCAATTTTATAGTTATCCCTCATAGCAGTGTCGGCATATAAATTCGCCTCTAGGTACGTATGCGCCACCGTCTTGAGGTCAGTCACATCATCCTTGTCATACACATACGCCGCCGCAAGCACCGCCGCATCCGCCGCCTTCTGCAGGCGCGCGTGACGGGCAAAGCCATTCCCGAGGTCCACCGCGAGCCCTGCACAGCCGAAAAGGATCGGGATCAATATGGCGAAAAATACCATGTACGCCCCGCGCTCATTCTTGATGCGGGAAAGCAGTCGATTCAAAAAAGTCATAGTATCACCTCATAGCGAAGCAATAAGAAATGAAAAATACGAAATGAGGAGTGAGAAATGATGGGGCGGCGTGCAAAAGCAAAAGCGCCGCGAAGTTTTATATAATGACAGCTATTTCCGAGATACAATGCCAGCCACTCGTATAGCGATTTGTTAACTTCTGGACTTAGTGAGAAGTGATGGAATATCTTGGCTCCCCATCGGGGGAGCTGCCCGAAGGGCTGAGGGGGCTACGTAGCGGTATTGCATGAAAGTGTTGGAATATCGATAGCATCGGACTATTCAACATAGCACGCTATACCGCTAGCATGCCCCTATTGCCTTCGGCACTTCCCCCGAAGGGGGAAGCAAGTCGCGCTGGCGCTCATTCTGACTGCATTTGTATGTCGATTGAAAGACCTCTTCATCGAAATACGCAATGCCAGCCACCAGTTACCAGTCACGAAAAAGCATATTCGCCATTAGTATACCATAATCCCCCTAGAAATTTGAAATGAAAAGCCGCACGCAAAAACGCCCGCCGTACGGCGGACGTTTTCATTGATCAGAGGAAATGGTGACTGGTGACTAAGGATAGCGACTAGCGCGCGGAATGCGGGCATCGCCGTTTACAAAAATCGACGCGGAGCGTCGCTCCGCCTAAGCCTTCCCCGCATGGGGAAGGCAAATCGGTGGCGGCTTCGCCGCAAATATTTATGGGGCGATGCCCGAAGGTCTGTTGATCGCAGGTTTTCCTCGTATCGTCAGCCTTCCCCTCGAGGGGAAGGTGCCCCAAAGGGGCGGATAGGGCACTGGCGGTATGAAAGAGAATGGGAAAATGCGTCTCAAGTCGACGATTTACGAAAGCACCCTATCCACCGCTGACGCGGTCCCCCTTCCCCAATGGGGAAGGCGATTCCTGCTCAGCGGCGAAGCCGCCACCTTCTTTCCTTAATTCCTCATTTAATTTCCTTCCAGTCTCGCTACACCGAGCGGCGGGCTTTCCAGGAAGGTGACTTTCGGATTTCTCTGGGCGAGCCAGCCAGCCTGCCATGCATTCGGCAGAAGGTAGACAGGACGCTCGCGGCGGTCATAGACGACCATCGCATTGTCGATGCCAATAAGCTCTTCCGGCGGGACATCCCCTTCTGTCCAGCGGGCTGCGGTGTAGGAGAGCGGCTCCAGATTCACATGGACATTATATTCATTTTCCAAGCGGTACTTCATGACTTCGAACTGCAACTGGCCGACAGCGCCGATGATGAAAGACTCCATGACGTAAGGCTGCTTGTAGACCTGGATCGCCCCTTCCTGCGCGAGCTGGGAGACACCATTCAGGAACTGCTTTCTCTTCATGCTGCTTTCCGGAGACAGACGGGCAAAAAGCTCCGGCGGGAATACCGGGAAATCAATAAAGGTGACCGGATGCTTCTTCTCGCAGACGGTATCACCGACACCGAGCTCACCGGTATCGAAAAGACCGATGATGTCGCCCGGGTATGCTTTCTCGACCGTCTGTCTTTCCGTCGCGAGGAACTGCTGCGGCTGGGAGAGACGGAGCATCTTGCCGCTCTGGCGATGCAGGACGGTGATGCCTTTCTCGAAGACGCCCGAGCAGATACGCATGAAAGCGACACGGTCATGATGCTTCGGGTCCATATTTGCCTGGATCTTGAAAATGAAACCGGAGAACGCCGGATCTTCCGGCTCGATGGTACCTTCCAGCGTCTTTCTCGCTTCCGGCGGCGGCGCAAGCTCGAGGTATTTCTCCAGAAATGGCTGTACGCCGAAATTCGTCATAGCCGATCCGAAGAACATCGGTGTCAGCTCCCCTTTGGCGACTTTTTCCGCATCGAAGGGATCGCCCGCTTCATCAAGAAGCTCCAGATCATCACGGAGCGCATCCAGTACTTCCTGCCCGACCTGAGAAACGATGGCTTCGTCATCGATCTTGCCGGAGATCACTTCCAGCTTCTTCACGCCATGTGCATTGTCCTTGATGAAGATATGGCACATCTCCGTCTCACGGTCATAGATGCCCGTGTAGTCACCGTTCACACCGATCGGCCAGTTCATCGGACAGGAACGGATGCCAAGCACATCTTCAATATCCGCCATCAGATCGAACGGATTCTTACCGAAATGGTCAATCTTATTCACGAAGGTGAAGATCGGGATCCCGCGATCCGAGCAGACCTTGAAGAGCTTCTTCGTCTGCGATTCGACACCCTTTGCCACATCGATGACCATGACCGCCGAGTCGACGGCCATCAGCGTGCGGTAGGTATCCTCCGAAAAGTCCGCATGCCCCGGGGTATCCAGGATATTGATGCGGCAGCCCTGGTAGTCGAACTGCAGCACCGAGCTCGTGACAGAGATCCCGCGCTGTTTTTCGATTTCCATCCAGTCAGACACCGCATAGCGCGCCGTCTTCCTCGCCTTGACGGAGCCTGCGAGATGGATCGCACCCCCGTAAAGCAGTAATTTTTCCGTCAATGTCGTCTTGCCGGCATCCGGATGGGAAATGATCGCAAACGTCCGGCGGCGTTTGATTTCTTCTAAGTCAGTCATATTGCACCTCAATCAAAAATATACATCGCTTCATTATAGCATATTTTCGGATGGGTTAGCAGTAGGCGGCTCGCGCTTGGCGGAAAGTTGTGGGTATGGGTTCAGGGTCAGCCCGTGGGGCGTGATGCCCTTTGATTACGTTTGAATGCGTTGCTTGAATGAGGAATGAAGGTGGCGGCTTCGCCGCATTTTAGATGACAGTATTCCCGTATCGTCAGCCTTCCCCTCGAGGGGAAGGTGCCCCGTAGGGGCGGATAGGGTACTAGCGGTATGAAAGAGGATGGGGAAAACGGCGTTAATGGGGGCAGTAGGTAGGGCGGGAGTAGTGCGGCGCATTTCGTCATCCTGAGCGGAGAAAAACGTCGTATGTTAGGGAAATGCTTATCTGAAATATGGAAACTGAGTCGAAGGATCTAAGCACCGCAGAGTTTGGAATATATGGTATTCACGAAAGATGAGAAACCTGTGAACCTTTTGAACCTTCAGTACCCGTTTAACCCATGAGGCTTCGTAAAAAGGGAATAAGGATAGTCTGCTTTCAAACCTGTGGACAGCCAGCGGCTCAAAACACAAAAACCGCGCAGGCATAAACCTGCGCGGTTCCTTACTTCGATACATCGCGGAGTGTATGATATGGCGATCCGTCTTTGCGTGTGTTCTCTCCCACCTGCATCGAGACATTATTCTCCAGACGCTTGATCTCACCCGTAGCAGGATTCACCCGATAGACATCCGTCTTGACCGTCGTCCCCACCGACTGCGCGGCCAATGTCTTCCCGCCATTCTTATCCGGACTGTAAATGGAGACCGCATAGTACAACTGGCTATTTTCCTTATAACCGACCATCGCCCAGCTGTCACTTTCGAGCGCACTGGAATCGATCTGTTTCACATATTTCGACAGACTGTCACTATCGATAATCCCATTCGGCGTCGTAAACTCCGGGCCTTTTCTTTTATCGAAATAGCTTCCATTCGTTCCGCCCATATAGTCGAAAACTGACTGGACCCCATTGCCCGGCTCCTTTTGCGCGAGAGCAAGAAGCGCATCCTTCAGCCACTTCATATGACGGTCATAAACCTTCTGCTCCGTATTCGGCTTTCCATCCTCATCACTTTTGCTCCCCGCTTGAAGAAGCTCTGCGGCGGAGCCAAAGATCCTAGGGATCCCGTCTCCGTAAGACCCCAAAAGGCCCCATCCGATCCCGACCACCAGGCCCAGCATGAGGGCATACTCAACAAAGTTGTTCCCCTTCTGTCTCATATCTCTCACCAGTCCTCTTTCTCGTATAATAAGTTCCAGAGTTTCATTTTATCATCTTTTCAAGAGAGCTACAAGGAGATAATAAGAGGGATAAGCAGGCAGGGCTGAGGGGCACAGGGCAACTTATGACTTGTGACTAGTGACCCTCTCGTACTGTCATTTCGAGCGCCAGCGAGAAATCTTTGTCATTCGCGGTCAAACGGTCAATGTCAAGAAATGCTCAAACGGGAAGCCTGTGATCTCCGACCTTCGGGCATCGCCCTATTTATACTCCGCGGCGCTTAGATCCTTCGACTCAGTTCTCCTGTTTCAGATAAGCCGTTTTTTAACATACGACGTTTTCCTCCGCTCAGGATGACGAAAAGCACCGCACCAACCCCGTTGAACCTTCTGAACCTATAGAACCTGCTCCCCCTCTTTCGCAAACAAGTAAGGGACGACAACATTCCAGAGGCTCCCCCACAAAGCAAGAAGCAGACTTTTCACATCCTACATCATGACAAAAAGTGCGATCATCAGGATCGCCACAAAGAGACAATAGAAGAACTTCTCCCAGAACGCCTGCCGATTCTTCGTTGTCGAGACCTCGAAGCCGCAATGCGGGCAATACTTCAGCCCAGCGACATCCGGCACCGGACCACGGCAATGCGGACACACCTCGCAGTGCCCCGCCGCATACTGCGCGCGCTCCTCCGCCGTCAGCTCCGGCAGGATCTCCACCGGCGTATCCAACAGCCGGCACCCGCACGCCGGGCAGAAACGGAGCATATTCCCCTCATACACCCGCCCGCACCCTCGGCAGCGCACCGCATCCTCCGGCAGCGGCTGCTCCAGCACCTGATGACACGCCGGACATCGATCCCACCGCTTCCGCATCCCATGCCCGCAGTACGGACACTTCGAAAGATGCGGCCACGACGCCTCCGGGCTCCCCGCCTCCGGCGCCTGCGAAGGCTTTGAAAGTGACGTATAAGAGATCCCCGTCCCCGGGATCCCCACCGTCGTACGGACACCATTCTGTCCGAACGTGATATGCGCCCCGCGCCGTCCGATCGACGTCGAGACCCCGCGCTTCCCGACATTCAGCGTCACTCCCGGCATGATCTTGATCCGCCGCTGAAAACGAAAACCCATTTCTTCTGCCTTCTTTCTCCTGTTGTCTCATACATAAGACAATATAGCACGGTTTCTGTCTCATCCATTAGGACAATGATTTTGATACAATTCCATGGTTTTTCAAAAAAACGCACCCATCTTAAAATCGTCTGTAAGCTCAAAGTAGCGAAAGTTGCTCTTTGTATAGTGTATCATATCAGAACAATAAAAAAGCCTCTAAAGCAGTTTGGTTATTTACCTTGTCTGCTTTAGGGGGGATCATATCACTATGAAAGAGGCGGGCTTTTTTTAGCGTGTACGCCGATTTCTTCATTTCTACTTTCCCCACAGCACCAGGTACGCCCCGATCAAAACGGCCAGAAAGCCCAGATTCGCCCCGGTAAAGACGAGAAAATAGGCACGGGCAAAGTGGAATCGCATCGAGAGATACGCCTTGAAGGAAATGAGGCTCGCCATAGAGGCGATGAGGGTACCGAGGCCTCCGATATTGACGCCGAGGAGAAGCGCGGTATAGTTTTCCGTATAGGGAGAGAGCATGACGGTCGCAGGGACATTGCTCACGACCTGCGAAAGAAGAAGAGAGATCCAGAATTCGTGTCCGGCAAGGAGCGCGGCCGGTTTCTCCTGAAGCCCCGGGATGTGCGTCAGATTTCCTACCGCGATGAAAAGAGCGAGGAAGAGCGCGAGCAGCTTGTAGTCGACCTCAAGGAAGGCCTTCCGGTCAAGAAAAGCACAAGCAGGGATGACGATCGCAAGGAGGAATGAGATCGGGAGGAGGCGAAGGACATTCAAAAGACAGAGCGCAAAGAGAAGGAGCAAGAGCGCGATGCGAAGACGCGGTATGCCTGTCGGCTTTGCGAAGCGGAGCATGAGCGGCCTCTCTTCGAGCGTATAGCTGGTAAGGAGGAGCAGAACAGCCGAGAGAGCAGTGATAGGTGCAGTGATGGAGAGAAATTCGGCAAGCGGCAGATGGTAGTGGGCATAGATGAAAAGATTCTGCGGATTTCCGATGGGCGTCAGCATACTGCCCAGATTCGCCGCGATGGTCATCCATGTGAGGACAGGAATCACCAGGCGGAGGGCATGGGCCTCTTTAAAGAGAGAGAGCGCAAGCGGCACAAAGATGATGAGTGAAACGTCATTCGTGAATACCATGGAGGTAAAGAAGGAGAGAAAGAGGAATACCTGCCCCATCCGCCGGCTATTCATGGGCTTCTGAAAGAGATGGCAAAAAAGGCCGCTGAAGAATCCGGCGCGCCGAAGAGCTGCTACGATGGTCATGAGAGAAAAAAGGAGCGCGAGGAGCAGAAAATTGATACTCTCTCTCAGCGAGGAAAGGCTGACCTCCGAGAAACACGCCGTCACGAGCGCAAGGAGCGCCGCTGCAGCAAGATCGGGGTTTTGTCTGATAAGGCTCATGGGTGGCTCCTTTCAAATAGATACTTGGGGCTGGTGATTGGTCATGCGACGTCATCCTGAGCGGTGGAAAACGTCGCAAGTAAGACGAGCGGTAAGCAGAAATAGGAGACCATCAGCCGAAAGATCTAGAAAATCAAGCATACAAATCCCGCTTCGCTGTCCATGATCTGAAAAGAAGAGGAAGCCGCGCGGCTTCCTTTCTATTTTCTTACAAAGCAGGAAGGAAAATAAAGTATTCACTATCGCATCTAGCGCGCCCGCGATTTCTTCGAAGGAGCGGCTGACACCCCCATGCCTCAAGTACTGCTTGTCTCCTCCGCTTTTGAGGCTTCAACAGATGCCCAGTTTCTCGCGCTATAGGAAAAATCCGTCGCCAAATCAAGATTATATCGCTTGAGCATCTGCTGAATAAAGAAAAGGCACGTCTTGGCATCAAATCCAGTGCAGCACACATAAATATCACTGTCTGCATACAGTCGCTTTCCTTTTTTGAGAAGTGTATGATCGTAGGTCACAGCAGGAAATTTCCAGCCGCCAAATTTTTCGTTAGTACTCGCCATATGTTCAATGATTTTCTCATCTATATGGTAAAGATGCTCCGCTACAGACCGAACCATATCGGAGAAGCTGTCCACCCTGACACGTTCGCCTAGCAGTTCATAGTAGTTAACGAACTTATATGTTGCATTTTCTGGATTTTCAGCCGTATATATTGAATAGCGTGAGTCTACGAAATTCATAGAATCTTCCGGTCTGATCAGCGGGAATATTTTTAAAATCTCCCCAGCGAGGAAATCAGCTCGCTTTGTAATGCTATTTTTATTCCACTTGCTCAGTCCCTGCAAGCCTTGATTCAATCGCACTACATGTGTCTTTGCTTTCGATAATTTGCCCAGTTTCTGCAGGAAAGAGGAATCCCCCAATTCGCTGTTGTAGCCTGTGAGCGTCAGATTTCCCAGCGTATGAAGGTACTTTTCCTGAACATTCCTCCAGTTCTCTCCCAACATCTGTCTCCATGCAGGAGATAAGTCTTTATTCTGCGGCATGATATGCTCTATCGTCAACTGACTGGCATCCACGCTGATGGTTTCTTTCCCCTGATTTTCTATGCGAATCAGCAAATATTTGCACAGTGCATTCTTTCGATATAAATTGTTCTCTTTAAGTGCTCTCATGAATTCTGCATCTGTAGGCATGGCATTTTGGGATGTGAGCTGATTCAAGAAGGAAGCTACCGCATACGCATACTTTTCCTTGTTTTCCGCCTTGATAAATACCCTCTCATACAACGTCTTATACAAACCACGTAGCGAATTCGACCCGATCTCACAAATTAGTCGACGTACACTATAATTCAAAAGCAGTTCACAGACTTTTTTTACCGTCTCAAGCGAGATAACTCCCTGCTTGAAATCGTCCATGACATGGAATAGGAAGAGATATACGGTCGTCTGTTTCAGCGCTTTTAAATCAGAAAGCACTTGGGTCAACCCATTTCTTTTATCTTCCGCTTCTCTGATATAGTCTGGCGTTCCCTGCGGCAATATCGTTTCGAAGCCGCGGAACAGGTGGTACTGGTACGCATAATGGAGCAAATCTTTCAGCATTGTCTCATTATCGTACCGCCTGTCGCAATAAAGCTTTTTGAACCCTGTATAGGCAGTGCTTTCACGTGCAAAATCATCCATCTTGAAATTCAAGTAGTCAAGGAGAAACTGATCCATTTCCTCTCTGTCGCCTGCAGGAAATAATCCTTCCATTTTGAGCCAGTAGTCATTGTACAGTGCCTCCTGGTTCGCATCCGTCATTAAGACGAAATTTCGAATCTTATCCGAAAGGCGCAGCGGTACACCGGTAGAATTGATTCTTTCAAAAATCTCCTGCGCATTGTCATCGCCCTCGCCAAGCGTAATCATGCCGCAAACTAAATTGTCTAAGCCTTCACTGAGTTCAGCAATTCCAGATGCTGATTTCTCTACATAGTCATGAATCCATGACTCAAACGACTTATAATTTCGATAAATCCCCCCCCCGCTTTGTCCATCAGCTCGAATTCATTTCTCATCAGATGCTGCAGCTGTTCATTATCACTTTTTATCGCTTTGAGCTTTAACTTTCTCTGATCGTCTCCTTCAAAATTCTTGTACTTATCGATATTAAACAGCCATTCCGACAGAGTCTTTCTATCTTTATCCGTGGTAGCCCGATTCAACAAAGCCGCAATAAAAAGATACAGCGTTGTCAATCTTTGCTGCCCATCAATGATGATAAATAGATCAATCTGATTCTTTTTCCCTAAAAACGCCAAGACTATCGAGCCAATAAAATGTTCTCTATCCCGCTGCGTGGCCTCTACGATATCGCAGAAGAGTTGCCGGCACTGTTCTGTGGACCACTCATAGTTACGCTGATACACAGGAATCAAGTACCGCTTCTTCCCCTCGCCAAAGAAATTGTTGATAATTCTGCCTTTTTCGATTTCCATAGGGTATGCCACTCCTCTTCGCCTTTTCATTCCATCTGGACGATATATTACACCTATTATACATATCATAACACAAAAGCCCCGCAAGCAAGCTCGCGAAATCGCGCTTTCAGGAGACTGCAGATTCGTAAGTAAGGACCAGGAACAACTCGTAACTTACATACCACCTTCGAGCATCGCCCTATGTCGTCATCCTGAGCGATGGAAAACGTCATTTGTTAGATAGTAGTCACTAGAACTGATGAAGGATGAGCCGAAGAAGCTCGGCGAAGCCGCCACCACCCTTTCTCATTTCTCATTTCACTCATCAAAAAAATCCCGCCCTCCACAAGGGGGAGTCGGGACTTTTGATAATTATGATTTATTATTCCCACTCGATGGTGCTCGGTGGCTTGGAGGTGATGTCGTAGACGACGCGGTTTACGCCAGCGACTTCGTTGCAGATGCGACGGCTCATTTCGTCGAGCACTTCCCACGGGAAGCGGAAGTAGTCAGCGGTCATACCATCCGAGGAGGTGACGGCACGGATGCCTACGGTGTAGTCGTAGGTTCTTTCATCGCCCTGGACGCCGACGGAACGGATCGCTGCCGGAAGGACGGCGAAGGACTGCCAGATGGTGTTGTCGAGACCATGCTTATGAATGACATCTCTCACGATGAAGTCCGCACGGCGCAGGATATCGAGGCGTTCCGGGGTGATGTCGCCAATGATGCGGATGGCAAGGCCCGGTCCCGGGAATGGCTGACGATTGACGACTTCTTCCGGAAGGCCCAGCTGACGGCCGAGCTCGCGGACTTCGTCTTTGAAGAGTTCACGAAGCGGTTCGATGAGGGAGAATTTCATATCCTTCGGGAGACCGCCTACATTATGATGGGACTTGATGGTAGAAGCGGTCGCGGTGCCGGATTCTACGACGTCCGGATAGAGGGTGCCCTGTACGAGGAATTTCACATCTTCGAGCTTGTTTGCTTCTTCCTGGAAAGTATGGATGAATTCTGCACCGATGGTCTTACGTTTCTTTTCCGGTTCGGTGACGCCTTCCAGAAGCGACATGAAGTGCTTGGATGCATCGATGTGTACCAGCTTCATGTTGAATTTGTTCGTAAAGGTATCGACGACCTGTTCTGCTTCGCCGAGACGCAGGAAGCCGTGGTCGACGAAAACGCAGGTCAGCTGATCGCCGATGGCTTTGTGTACGAGGACAGCTGCGACAGAGGAGTCAACGCCGCCGGAGAGGGCGCAGATGACATTGTGATCTCCGACTTTTTCACGGATATTTTCGACAGCGATGTCGATGTAGTTGCCCATGGACCAGCCGCCTTCACATTCGCAGATGTGGAAGAGGAAGTTCTTCAGCATGGTGGTGCCTTCCGGGGTGTGGACGACCTCCGGATGGAACTGGACAGCGTAGAAGCGGCGGGCTTCATCTGCCATCGCAGCAGTCGGGGTGAGGTCGGTGTGACCGGTGAGTCCGAAGCCGGCCGGCATCTCTGTGACGGCATCGCCATGGCTCATCCATACCGCTGTCTTTTCGGAGACGCCTTCGAAGAGTGCGGAGCTGCCGTTTCTGTAGAAATCGGTGTGACCGTATTCATGTTTTTCAGGTTTAGAAACTTCGCCGCCCAAGGTCTTGGCCATGAGCTGCATGCCGTAGCAGATGCCGAGGATCGGCACACCTGCTTTGAATACGTCCGGATCGATCTCCGGCGCATTTTCCGCATTGACGCTGGATGGGCCGCCGGAGAAAATGATCCCCTTCGGCTGCTGGGCTAAAATTTCTTTTGCGCTTTTGTTGTATGGCAGGATCTCGCAGTAGACACCGCACTCACGTACACGGCGTGCAATGAGCTGGGCGTACTGTCCGCCAAAGTCAACAATCATCACAATTTCCTGATGCTTCATCGTTTTCCTCCTCTGGGAAATGAATCTTGTGAATGGAATAATTCGTATTGTTTATTATAGCATAATATACACGGCTCTATCCAGTAGGCGTGAAAAGGGATTCGTGAATCCGGTCACCGGCCACCAGTCACTCTGCTTCAAAGAGCGGGAGCGGTGCGAGGAAAATGATATCCTCTCTTTGGGCAGCATCGCCTTCAGCCAAAATGGCTGCTTCCCCGATCACACGTCCGCCTGCTTTTTCCGTGATCTCTTTCATCGCTTTCATAGAGCCGCCGGTGCTGATGACATCATCGACAAGGAGGACCTTCTTCCCGCGGATGAGATCGACATCGTCCTGCGAAAGGTAGAGACATTGCTTGCCCATGGTCGTGATGGATTCATCCTCGACGCAGATCGGATTCTCCATATAGGCCTTCACGCTTTTCCGCGCAACGATGTATTTCTTCATACCAAGCACACGCGCCATCTCATGGGCGAGCGGGATGCCCTTCGTTTCTGCGGTGAGGATGATATCCGTCCCCTCTGGAACCTTCTTCGCCAATTCCTCTGCGGTGCGGGTGACGATCTCTGTATCGCCCAGTATGACAAAGCCTGCGATGGCAAGGGTGTCGGAAATATTCATGATCGGCAGCTGGCGCGTACATCCAGCGACATGCAGTTCATAGTATCTTTTGGCCATAATGATTCCTTCTTTTGTTGTTTGTGTGATTGATTGTTTGGAAATAAGATCAAAGTTTATGGGTTCGGGGTTCAGGGTTAGCCTCTCGGGTGTGGTGCCCTTTGATTACGTGCGAAAGGGTTCAGCGGGTTCTGTGGGTTCAAAGGGGTTGGTGCGGCGCATAAAAATCAGAAGCGCCGCGGAGGTTTGAAACTGGCGGTTTTCTCGTATCGCAAACCTAATCCCTAGCTACCAGTCACCAGTCACTTTTCCCCTTCACTCTTCACGATCTCCACCTGGGGTGCTTCTGTGATGGTGACGGTCACCTCTCCATGCGGCGCAGGCAGGGGGTTGGTGCGGACGACGGACTTCCCTTTCACCGGGCGAGCCGCCTTTTTGTCAGCAACTTTGGGCGTCTGTCCGAAGGAAGCCGGGAGTACATTGGCAGGCACGATGGAGCCCGGATCGCCTTCCTGTGCTGTTGCGAGCTTCTCGATCTGACTCATGTAGGTATCGCGGCGGGCTTCATTGCCCATTTCCTCCCTGACAAAGTAGACCGCAAGCGCTGACGGATCTTCCGTGCCCGATGCAATTTCCTGCCAGCGGTCATCCGTGCGAAGCACCCATGCCTTGCCGTCCTCTGCGTAGCGGACATGCAGGAAGCCCGTCCCGACAGACTTGCCCTTTGCGAGTTCAAAAATCTTCACGCGCACAGCCAGTCCGTCATTGAATACGCCCTCGATGGTCATGGAGGTGAGGTCCATGAAGAGCCCCGTCTTGCCGTCATTGTAAATGCCGCCCGTATTCTGTATCATGGGCTGCGTCTGATCGCCATTCAGATAAAAGGGCTCGAAAGCGAAGACAGGCTCTGCCGTGTAAAGGAAGAGGGCTGCGCCCAGAGCCGCCACGATCTTTTCCCATTTTTTCATAGTTTCATCTCCTTTGGTATGATATATTTCCTATGCCTTATTTTACTATAGAGAGAAAGAAGTGGCTAGGGAAACGCTGATTAAATCGCAGAGCCGGATTCCATATGGATTTTTATACATAGCTTCGTCATCATCTTCCTTAAATGGCTCGCTATTCGCGTCAGATGATTCCTTGCTCTGTATAAAAATCCAAGAATGAAATCAGACAACGATTGAATCAGTGTTTCCCTAGCCGCATGATAAAAAGGTGCGGCCCATTCCGATCCTGATGCGCCGCACCTTCATGTCTCATTTTTCAGTTTTCCTGTGCAGCGTAAATACAGCAAGCTCCCTGTCGCAGGAAAAGCGGAAGGGGAACCAGCTCGCATCCCCGCGCGAGACATAGCCTTGATGCATGCCATCGCTGTACATCCCGCGTGTATAGCGGAAGGGGGTAATGATCGGCCGACCGAAAAGACCGAACTGTGTCCCATGCGTATGCCCTGTGAGCGTCAGGAAGGCTCCTCTTTCAAAACCAAGGTCGATGAAATCGGAATGGTGTGCGAGCAGGATCGACGGTGCGCCCTCGGGAATGTCCCGATAGGCGAAGTCCATCATATCCTGCATCTCAAGCGAGCGCGCCGCCCCGCGGCTCCACGGGTAATCCACCCCCGCCACGTAGAGCGCCGCACCTCCGCGCCGGATCACGGTACTTTCATTCTCCAAAAGCTCGACCCGCGTCCGGAGAAGCTCCCTGCGGATGAGATCCTTGCCGCGATAATACTCATGATTTCCCCAGGCATAGAGAATGCCATCGGGAAAAGCCTCCTGCCATTCATCTAAGATATCCGCCGTTTCCTTCATATGGCGCACATCATCAATGAGATCCCCCGTGAAAAAGACCGCCTCTGCCCCTTCTGCCTTCGCACGCGCCATCTCACGCGGAAGATCCGTATAGCGGAAGTAGGGACCGATGTGCGTATCTGTCATCTGTGCGAAGCGATATCCCTCCAAGGCCTCCGGCAGATCCTTCACATAGATATCGTGATGCTCCGTCACCTCCCGATGATTTCCATCATAGGCTCCATAGACGCCGATCCCAAGTGATGCAAGAAGCCCCAGTGCGCCCAAGAGCTTCGCAGCACGCCGAAGGACTTTCACCAGACTTAAAAGCGAAAGCGGGACGAGAAGGAAGAGCGCTATGATCTCCGCCACCATGAATCCCGTCATCCCATACGCCAGATAGAGCGACCAGAGTCCGAGCCCATCATACCCCTTGGCATACCAGAGGAAATATGCGCCTGCTGCCCCTCCAAGGAGTGCCATCGCCAGTGCATAGAAATAGAAACGCCTCCGGCGGAAAAGCAGTGCAAAAAGCGCGCCGTCGATGAGGCCAAGAACAGAAAAGAGGAGAAGGATCATAGTTTCGAAATGCATAATGGCTCCTTTGAGAGAACAGTTTTAGGGGATAAGTGGCTAGGGATTAGGGATTAGGGATTAGGAGTGACTGGTGACTGGTGACTAGGGACTAGAGACTAGAGACTAGGAAACTGGAAGACATCAGACTCCCGTATCGTCATTTCGAGCGCAAGCGAGAAATCTTTGTCATTCGCGGCCCAGCGGTCGATGTTTGGAAATCCGAAACGGGAAACCTGCTCTGAAAGAAACCTTCGGGCATCGCCATATTTATACTTCGCGGCGCTTTATTATTTTTTCGCGCCGCACCACCATTCCTAATTCCTCATTCCTAATTCCTCATTCGAGCAGAGCTTTCATACACAATCAAAGAACGGCACGTCCCACGGCCCCCTGAACCCTGAACCCTGACCCCTGAACCCTGAACCCATTATCCTTGATTCCTCCCTCTTTGTCAAAATGACTTCTTAAAAAATTCTTGACAATCCCCTGCCTCATATGGTATTATTTCTAAAGTCAGCTATGTGGAGTGATACTCAAGTGGCTGAAGAGGACGGTTTGCTAAATCGTTAGACCGGTTATACCGGTGCGGGAGTTCGAATCTCCCTCACTCCGCCACAGGAACGGATCTCGTCAGAGATCCGTTCTTTTATTTTTATAGAAAAAAAGAAAAGGCGATGTGAAATAACGATCATTTCATTTTCGCGTTCCATCTGCCGCGGGGAACTTGCAGCTCTCATAGGAGTGACCAGGAACCCTTATCCCAGCTGTCTTTCATGCCATAGTCACCCTATCCGCCCCTTTCGGGCACCTTCCCCTAGAGGGGAAGGCTGCGATACGAGAATACCATCTTCTAAAAAAAGGCAGCGAAGCCGCCACGAGAGCCTTGAACCCTGAACCAAATGAAAGCAAAGTAAAAAGGAGCTGTGAAGAAATGAGGATTTATTTCTTCACAGCTCCTTTGGCATACAGTGATTTTCCGGGCGGGTCAAAAAGCCGCCTGTACAAGTTTTCTCCTAGTCCGTGCCATAAAAAACCTCCTAATATAAGAATCATCACTTCCAACATGTGATATGTCTTATATTAGAAGGAAATCAAAAATGTAAAGAGGGAAATAAAAAAGGGGGGCAGGGTTCAGGGTTAGCCCTTGGGGCGTGCTACCCTTCGATTGTTTGCGAAAGAGGGGAGCGGGTTCTGTAGGTTCTACGGGTAGGGCGGGGAAGGTGCGGCGCAAAAAATAATGAAGCGCCGCGGAGTTTTGATGGCGTTTCGCGACGTCGTCATTTCGAGCGCAAGCGAGAAATCTCTATGGCAGAACGCTCATTGCCTGATGTGAGACAGCACCAAGACATCGTTTTTCCCAAGCGTATACACGCTGATTCCCGCATTGCAGTAGAGATCCCTCGGCTGCGCTCGGGATGACGATGCCGGAGAATCCCAGTCACCAGTCACTGCTAATCCCCAGTCCCTAATCCCTAGCCACTTATCCCTGCTTTCAAACTTACGGCGCTTTTGATTTGTGCGCCGCGCCACAAACCTGAACCCGTCAACCTGAACCCTGAACCTTCACTCCCCATTCATCCTTTTGATTTCAGCCAGCAGGTCCTCCGCTTCTGCAAGCGAAGCGGCTTCCCTGTCTTCATTTTCTACAAGGCTCATATCGATCGCCATGCCTTCGTGGAGATCCCCAAACCAGGCGGCGGGCAGCTGGATCTCCTCTTCCTCTTCCGTCAGGAAGACCGCCATCTTCTCCTCGGTGCGGTCCAGTGTCAGTTCCTTTTTCATCTTAGCGCTCCTTTGTGATCTTGTAGCCGTCGCCCGTGGTGGTCAGGGTCAGCGTGCCGTCGCGGTCGGTACGGTAAATGTGGACCTTGGCTTTTTCAAGCTTCGCCACGGTCGTCTTATGCGGATGTCCATAGTCATTGTTCAGTCCGCAGGAAATGAAAGCCTCCTTCGGTGAGACAGCCCACAAAAAGTCCGGAGACGTCGACGTGCGGCTGCCGTGATGACCGACCTTCAGCACATCGCTCTTGAGCGTCCCCCGGTCAGCGAGGATGGATGCTTCCTCCTCTTTTTCCGCATCGCCGGTGAACATCATGGAGAAATTGCCATAAGAGAGCCTGCCGACGATGGAATTGTTATTGAAGTCCGAATTTCCCTTCTGGTCCTTGATGACCTTGACCGGCCCGAGCACCTGGTAGCTGACGCCATCGAAGAAGGAGAGCATATCGCCCGCTTTCAGCGCCTTATAGGGGATCTGGTTCGCCTTAATGGCTTTCAGATAATTCTTGTAAGACGCCGTGCCGGCCGGCATGCCGTCATCATAGATGGCTTCGACCTTGAAATTTTTGAAAATGGCCTGCATCCCGCCCAGATGATCGGCATGCGGATGCGTGATCACGACCTTAGAGAGACTCTTCACGTGATACTTTTTGAGCAGTGCCACGATGGTATCACGGTGCTCGATGTCTCCGCTGTCGATCAGAACGAAATTTCCATCCTTCTCCAGCAGGCAGGCATCGCCCTGTCCGATATCGAGCATACGTACCGTGAGAGCCTTCCCGCTCTTCGCCTCACTGCTCTTCGCCTTCGAAGCCGCAGAGGATGAAGCTGCCGCGCCACCGCCGCAGCCCGCTGCCGCCAGAGCGACCGTAAGAGTGAGTACGGTGGCCAGAAGGTATTTCCAAATCTGTTTTATGGATAACATATAAGTCTCCTTTTATAAAATAGGTGCAACGAGTTCAGTGTTTCCCTAATCCCTAGCTACCAGTCACTAGTTACTAGCCACTAGTCCCCAGTCACCATTTCTCTCGCCCTCGGCACCATCCTTGCCACATCGCTCGCAGTATAGCCGACAGCTGTCTCTCTCGCCAGAAGATCGCCCGCAAGACCGTGAAGATAGACGCCGCAGATCGCAGCCGGCTCCGGATCCATCTCCTGCCCGACAAGAGCGGCAATGATCCCTGTCAGGGTATCGCCCATACCGCCTGTCGCCATGCCGGGATTTCCGGTCACATTCACATAAGCGAAGCCATCTTTCGCAGCGATGACGGTCGGCATGCCCTTCAGGACGAGCGTCACTCCCCGCTCCATCGCAAAAGCGATCGCGCCATCGATGCGCTCTCTTTCCGCCTCAGCCGCCGTCCTTCCCGTCAGATGGGCGAATTCCCCCACATGCGGCGTCAGGATCAGCTGGCCGGGGCAGCGAGCAAGATCGATCTCCATCTCCTTCACCGCATAGAGCGCATCTGCATCGACAATGATCGGCTTCCTCCAGCGTGTGAGGATCTCTTTCACAAAGCGCTGCGTCTCTGCGTCCCGACCAAGCCCCGGGCCGATGGCGAGCACATCATAGGTCTCTGCCTTTTGGAGAACTTCCTCTGCCATAGCAGACGTGAAGGAATCCGAATCCCCCACGGACGAAACCATGAGCTCGGGCACCTTGCCCGCTATCACAGCCGCCGCCTTTGGCACAGTCACGACAGCCACCTTGCCGGCCCCGGCATGGAGCGCGCCCTGTCCGGCGAGGAGCGCTGCCCCCTCCATGCCGGCAGAGCCGGCGATGATGCCGATGAATCCATTCTTTCCTTTATGACACATGCGTTCCCTTAAAGGCAGCAGATTTCCCACCTCTCTCTTTTCGATAAGGCCCACGGGAAGAGAGCGGCCCACAGCCGCAGGGAGACCGATCGCGCTATAGAGTACCTTGCCGCAGTACTCATGCCCCGGAGAAAGCACATGACAGCGCTTGTACGACTCCAGCGCCACCGTGTAATCTGCCATGACGGCAAGCCCCATAGGCTCTCCCGTATCCGAAGACAGACCGCTCGGTACATCGACAGAGACTACCGACGCACGCGACGCATTCATCATCTCTATAACCTCGGCCTTCACGCCGCTGACCTCTCGGGAAAGCCCCGTACCGATCAGCGCATCCACGATGACATCCGCGCTTTCCAAAGGTGTCTCCCAGTCCGTATCCTCACTGACAGGGATGACCTGCACCCACATTTTTTCAACGATCCGGCGATACAGACGTGCCGTTTCACTCATATGCGCCTCATTGCCGCACAAGAGCACCGCGACGCTTGCGGTCAGCGCGCACAAATACCTGGCGATGACGAAGCCGTCTCCGCCATTGTTGCCCGTCCCGCAGACCACCACCACAGACTTTCCCTTCCAATCGATCTCCGGCTGAATGAGCGATACCACATCGCTTCCTGCATTCTCCATCAGCACCGCTTCGGGAAATCCGTAGCTCTTCATCGCTTCCCGGTCGAGCGAGCGCGACTCATCAGCCGTCGTGATGTACTTCATGATGACCTCCTGCCATGACGACCACCGTGATCGCCATCTCCTCTTCATGTGAAATAGAGATCGACATCTCCGTAATGCCAAGCTCTTCTGCCCGCTTGGCGAACGTCCCTGCGAGGTGAAGCATCGGCTGCCCCCACTCGCCCCAAGTCACATACGCATCCTGCCACGCCGAACCGAAGATACCGATCCCGAGTGCCTTTCCTGCCGCTTCTCTGGCGCCCCAGAGCGCTGCATACGACTCCGCACGCTTTTTCCCTTTCTTCTCGCAATGCGCGATCTCCTCTTCCGTGAATATCTTCTCCGTGCGGCGGGGAAATTTCTCAAGGATCCGCTCCCACCGCGCGATCTTCACCAGATCTACACCGACAAACATAGCTCGTACCTCCTTTTGCTCTATTGTACTAAAGAGGGGGACAGGGTTCAAGGTTCAGGCTTAGACCGTAGGGCGTGCTACCTCTGGATTGTGGATGAAAGCTCTACTCGAATGAGGAATGAGGAAGAATGCCCCCCCCCATCTCCTAGTCACTAGCTGCTCATCCCTGCTTTCAAATCTTTGGGGATATCCATTTCCCGTATCGTCATCCCGAGCGCAGCCGAGGGATCTTTCTTGCGCTGCGGTCAGTATCACATAGGCACTGGCCGGGAAACAACGCCTTGGTGCTGCGTATTTCTGCTTTCGCACACCCATCGTTTATCGGTCTGCAAAGAAGATTTCTCGCTTCGCTCGAAATGACGATACGCGAGAGTGACTTGTCACCCTGCGCCCCTAATCCCTAGCCACTGGCCACTCATCCCTGTTTTCAAACTTGTGGGTTAGCCTCTAGGGCGTGCCGTCCCTTGGCTTCAAATGAAAGCCTCGCTTGCATGAGAAATTAGAAATGGTGGTGGCGACCTCGCCGCTTTATATAAATAGCCTTCCCCTCGAGGGGAAGGTGCCCCGAAGGGCGGATAGGACACTGGCGGTATGAAAGAGAGTGGAAAAATGCGTTTCAAACAGGCGATTTATGGCAGCAGTCAAGCGACGTACCAGCCCCCCTTGACCCGACAGCCCAGACATTAAACCCAAAATAAAAAATCCCACAGTCCTAAGACCATGGGATTTCTCTCTCGGAAAATTAAGCCTTTTCTTCCATCTTTTCCTTGTAAGCTTCTTTTGCTTCTTCTCTAGCTTCAGCAGCAGCTTCTTTAGCTTCTGCAGCTTTTTCAGCAGCGATAGCAGCATTTACGTTTGCGTTCAGACGGGATTTTTTACGAGCAGCAGCATTCTTGTGGATCACGCCTTTTTTAGCAGCGCTGTCAATGATGCTTACAGCAGCACGAAAAGCTTCGTCTTTATTTTCAGAGTTAGCAGCAGCGACAGCCTTCTTGATAGCGCCGTGAATCTGGGATTTAACAGCAGCGTTAGCAGCTTTCTTAGCAGCGTCCTGTCTCATGCTTTTCAAATTGGATTTAATCTGTGGCAATGGTTTCACCTCCCGTCTGCATTATTCATACCAAAGTATTTTATCATAAAGGACGAGTGATAGCAAGGTCGTTTGGAAAGAAAATTTAGAGAAACGGTTCCTGCAGGCTCTGGGATGCAGCGCATGGTGCGGATATATGGCAAAATCCCTTTCCTAGAAACTGCGCCTCTGTTCCTTTATGCGTTATACGGCATCCGCTCACCTTCCTATAAAAAAGGACATGCGATCTCCCACACGTCCTTTTCATGCTCTTACAGCGTCAGCGCTCTTTCGAAATGTTCCTTCAGGACTTTGATAGAAGCCTGGAGTTCCGCATTTTCTTCCTCCGTCAGATGCAGCTCGATGATGTCTTCTACGCCATTCTTGCCGATCTTGACCGGTACAGAAGCGAAGCTGTCTTTGATGCCGTACGGGCCATCGAGGTATACAGAGACCGGCAGCACCTTGTGTTCATTGTGGTAGATCGCACGGACCAGTTCTGCCGTTGCGGACGTGACACCGAATTCCGTGCAGCCCTTGGTCGTATTTTCCACATAGCCTTCACGGTGTACCTTTTCCAGGATGACATCCTTCGGATCCATCTTGTAAAGCTCCGGCTTTTCAGCGAGCAGTTCATCCAGCTTCTTGCCGGCGACCGTGACATGGCTCCACGGGATCATGCTGGAGTCCCCGTGTTCCCCCAAGAGGTAGGCGGTGAGCGAGCGGCGGTTGATCTTCAGCTGGTCAGACAGCTGGTACTGCAGACGAGCGGAGTCGAGCGCCGTGCCGGAGCCGATGATCTTATTCTTCGGATAGTCCAGCTTGTACTGGATATATTCTGCGATGATATCGCATGGATTGGAGATCGAGATGATGATCCCGTCAAAGCCGGACTTTTCGATGAGCGGCAGGAATTCCTTCGTCGTCGCGATGCCGCCATCCATCATATCAAGGCGGGTCTGTCCCGGCAGACGAGGCTTGCCGGATGCATTGATCAGGATGTCTGCATCCTTCATGTCATCGATCGTACCTGCATACGCTTCGAAATGATGCGGCTGGTAGCTGACCGCATCCATCAAGTCGAGGGATTCGCCCATCGCCTTGTCATTGTTCACGTCGTAGAAAACGACTTCATCCGCCAGCCCCTGTACCGCGAGCTGCAGTCCCAGATGAGAGCCGACATTGCCGGCACCGATGATTCCTACTTTTCTTGTCTTGATTGCCATATTCTTCTACACTCCTTTGCTTCATTTTCTGGCATTGATATAGAATTATTCCTATATGTCATTCTATCATGTGCTTATGAGATGACGTATGCATATTATACTACGGATCTTGAAAATTGGAAATAGAAAAGAACATCGCTATCACAAAAAGCCTCTCCTCATAGACTCCGCCGAGAGAGCTTTTCGTTGACCGCTCGCTGTTTCCTTCGCGAATGAAACGCCGTGAGCCAAGAGCGTATAGAGTACCGTGTTTCCCATTTTCCGATGCTCTCCCGTTTCTTCTTGACCGCAAACGAAAAAGATTTCTCGCTTGCGCTCGAAATGACGGTACGGGGAAAACGGTATTCTCGCATCGCTTCCTTTCCCACGCAGGAAAGGCTTTGTCTGTCGCCATTGGCCGAAGCAAGTCATTCTGCTGCTTATCAGAAATAAAAAAAGAGCACTGCCATCGGGCGATGCTCTTTTTGACCTTCTGTGCCTATCAAAAGTACTCGTTTCAAACGCGCAAGATCGTTCCTTCGGGCAAGTTCCGCCGAGCCTGTATCCTTATACCAGTTCCGCGAGTTCGAGCATGAGGGCGCGGCTCTTTTCCCAGCCGAGGCAGGGGTCGGTGATGGATTTGCCGTAGATGCCTTCGCCGATCTTCTGACTGCCATCTTCGATGTAGCTCTCGATCATGAGGCCTTTCACGATGCCGGCGACGTCAGAGGAGTAGCGGCGGCTGGCCATGACGTCTTTGGCGATGCGGATCTGCTCCATGTATTTCTTGCCGGAATTGTTATGGTTGCAGTCGACGACGATGGCAGGGTTGGCGAGCGTTCTTTCGCCATACAGGTCAAGGACCTTCTTCAGGTTCTCGTAGTGGTAGTTCGGCATGCTGGTGCCGAAATGGTTCACGTAGCCACGGAGGATGGCATGGGCGAGCGGATTTCCTGTGGTGTGGACTTCCCAGCCGTGGAAGAGGAAGTCCTGCTCATTCTGCGCGGCTTCGATGGAGTTCATCATGACGGAGAGGTCGCCGGAGGTCGGGTTCTTCATGCCGACAGGGATACCGGCGCCGCTGGCGATCATGCGGTGGAGCTGGTCCTCGACGGAACGCGCGCCGATCGCGCCGTAGGAGAGGAGGTCGGAGAGGTAGCGGTGGTTTTCCGGATAGAGGATCTCTTCAGCGCAGGTGAAGCCGGTCTCTTCGATGACGTGGACGTGCATGCGGCGGATGGCCTTGATGCCTTCCATCATGTTCTCATTGCCCTCGGGATCCGGCTGGTGGAGCATGCCTTTGTAACCTTTGCCGATGGTTCTCGGCTTATTCGTGTAGACTCTGGGCACGATGAAGAGCTTGTCCTTCACTTCGTCCGCGACTTTCGCAAGGCGCGTGCAGTAGTCGAGGACGGCAGGCTCGTTATCAGCCGAGCAGGGGCCGATGATGAGGAGAAGTCGGTCGTCTTTGCCGGTCATGATGTCTTCGATGGCTTGGTCTCTTTCTGCTTTCAGCTTTCTGTATGGTGCGCGCAGCGGGATCTCCTGCTGCACTTCGATCGGTTCCGGCAATTTGCGGACGAATTTCATCTGTTCTTTCATAGGGTTGGCTCCTTTGGGTGGTTGGAAATCGGGTTCGGGATTCAGGGTTAGCCCGGGGCGTGCCCCCTTTGATTGTTTGCGAAAGAGGTTCAGCGGGTTCTATGGGTTCTATGGGTTCTACGGGTTCAAAGGGTTCAAAGGGGGAAGGTGCGGCGCATTTCGTCATCCTGAGCGGAGAAAAACGTTGTATGTTAGAAAATGGATGATCTGAAACAGGAGAACTGAGTCGAAGGATCTAAACGCCGCGGAGTATAAATAGGGCGATGTCCGAAAGTGAAATTTTAGTCACTAGTCACTCCTAATCCCTGCTTTCAAGCTTTTGAGAGTATCCCTTTCCCGTATCGTCATCGGAAGCGTAGCCGAGGGATCTTTCTAGGGAAACACTGATTAAATCGTTGTCAGATTTCATTCTTGGATTTTTATTTAGAGCAAGGAATCATCTGACGCGAATAGCGAGCTATTTAAGGAAGATGATGACGAAGCTATGTATAAAAATCCATATGAAATCTGACTCTGCGATTTAATCAGCGTTTCCCTTGCACTGCGGTCAGTATCACATAGGCACTAATACGGAAACGACGCCTCGGTGCTACGTATTTCTACTTTCAAACATCCTTTGTTTATCGGTCTGCAAGGAAGATTTCTCGCTTCGTTCGAAATGACGATACGGGAGAGTCTAATGTCTCCTGGTCTCTTTGTCTCCTAGTCGCTAGTCACTCAATTTCTCTATCTTAAACACATTGATCGTATCGACATCCGGGCAGCAGAAGAGGGCCGTGCCCTTCTCCACGTCGCGCTGGGGGATCTCGCCGCCGTAGCGAAGGATATCTACATAGGGGAAGGCGACGTGCATCGCCATGGGGCAGAGCTCTCCTCTGTCCTTATCGAAATCCCACGAGTCCCCCACGCGGTGACCGCGGTGACAGGGACAGGGGCCTTTGCGATCGATGAGCGTGATACGGATCTTCGGTCTTTTGGGCATCAGTCAAGCACCTCCAGCGAATTTTCAATGGCGATCCCTTTGAAGGTGTCCTGGCTGTCCTTGTTCTTCATGATGAGGAGCTTCACCGCACCCATCGCTTTTTCGACGGAGCGGATGGGCGGCTCGCCATTCAGGATCTCTCCCATGAAGATGGAGGAGAAAATATCGCCCGTCCCCGGGAAGCGGATCGGCACCATGGTGAAGGTGCGGAGGAAATATTCGTCGCGCGCGGCATCATAGCCAGCGACGGCATCTTCCCCGTCGACCTTCGCACTCGTGATGATGACCGAGCCTTGGCTCATGGCATGGAGCTTGTTCAAGAGTGCTTTCGCCTCTTCCCACGTGAGGCCTTCTGCCTTATATGCTGTGCCTGCGATGAGGGCGGCTTCCGTATAGTTTGGCACCATGTAGTCCGCATTTCTCGCAAGCTCCTGCATTTCTTTCACGGTGTCTTCGGTGAGGCCGTTGTAGAGATGCCCCTCGTCTCCCATGATGGGATCGACGAAGATCTTCGTCCCTGTTTTTCTCTTCTCGCAGCAGTAGGAGGAAATCAGATCCGCCTGCTCATGGGAGACGATGAAGCCTGTGGAGATCGCATCAAAAGTAAAGCCGAGCTCCTGCCAGACCTTGAGTGTGTTTCTCATGAAGTGCGTGGTGTCCTGGATCTCGAATTTCCCGTAGTCCAGTGTATTCGATACCAGTGCCGTCGGCAGATTGTAGGTGATATGGCCCATGTGCGCCAAGACCGGCATCATCGCCGCCAGTGCCACTTTGCCGTAGCCGGGAAGATCATTGACAAGAAGAATTTGTTTTCCCATTTGCGTCCCTCTTTTCTCCGCCATCGCGGATGTGATTTGCATTCCATTGTAACATAAAAGATGTGTGATGGGCAGAGCTTGGTGGTGAGGGATTGGTAGCCAGGGATTTGGGTTAACCGATGGGACGTGTCGTCCTTTGATTGTGGGTGAAAGCACTGCTCGAATAAGAAATGAATGTGGCGCCTTCGCGCATCGATTCAGCCTTCCCCTCAAGGGGAAGGTGCCCCGAAGGGGCGGATAGGGTACCTGTGGTATGAAAGACGGCTGAGCCAAACAGGAAATCCGTCTGCAAACATAGTGACTCTCACATAAGCGCCCAAGCGCCGCTGGCGCGGTTCCCCGTCCCGATGGAAAGGGAAAAATCATTCACAGCCAAAAAGCGCGCCCCGAATCACCGGAAGCGCGCTTTTGTTATGTTATGAAAGATATATGGCGGCTACGGTCATCCCGTATCGTCCTAATCCCTAGCTACTAGTCACCAGTCACTATTTTCCCAGGATCTTCTCAGCGGCACCCATGACGGCGAGGACGGCGTGTTCGAAAGTAAGTGCGCCCTGGAAGTACATGATGTAGGGCGGACGTACCGGACCGTCAGCAGACATTTCGATCGTGGAACCCTGTACGAAGGTACCGGCTGCCATCAGGATGGGATCGACGTAGCCGGGCATCGGACCGGGCACCGGGGTCGCGTCAGAGTCGACAGGCGACCAGCTCTGAATGGCTTCGGCGAATCGGCACATGTTTTCTTCGCTGTTCAAAGCGACCGTCGTGATGAGGTCGGTGCGGAGATGCCCCGGCTCCGGCGTCACGGCAAAGCCGAGCTTTTGGAAAACAGCGGCGCAGAATTCTGCCGCCATCACAGCCTGACGGGTCATGTGCGGTGCAAGGAAGAGGCCTTCAAAGAAAGGACGATAGGAAGCTGCGTAGGAGCCCATCTCGTCCCCGAGACCGGGGACAGTGAGCTGGTGTGCGCAGCGCTCGACGAGGTCTTTTCTGCCGCAGATGTAGGCGCCGGTCGGTGCGAATCCGCCGCCGGCATTCTTGATGAGAGAGCCGGCGGTGATGTCTGCGCCGAGCTCGATCGGTTCCTCTTTGTTTGTAAATTCGCCGTAGCAGTTATCCACGAAGCAGATGGTCTTCGGATTCTTTGCTTTGACGACGTCGATGATCTTCTTGATATCTTCCGGGAAGAGGGAGTTTCTGAGGCTGTAACCGCGCGAACGCTGGATCTCTACGAGCTTGGTGTGCTCATCGACCATGGCTGCGATGCCTTCCAGATCATAGGTGTCGCCTTTGAGCGGCACTTCCTTGTAGTGGACACCGCGGGACTTCAGATTTCCCGGAGCGTTGCCGGAAATGCCTATGACGCTCTGCATGGTGTCATAGGGAGTGCCAACGGCGGAGAGCATGGTATCGCCCGGTTCGAGGAGAGCGAGAAGGACGGTCCCTAGAGCATGGGTGCCGGAAACGAACTGCGGGCGGACAAGAGCCGCCTCGCACTTGAAAACGTCGCACCAGATCTCTTCGAGCTTGCCGCGGCCGGGATCATCGTAGCCATAGCCGTAGGACGGTGCGAAATGATAGGCAGAGAGGTGATGCTTACGGAAAGCCTCGAGTACCTTCTGCGTGTTGTAGAGGGAAATTTCTTCCATCTCATGAAAAACAGGCGCACAAAGTTCGAGCGCCTCGTTTTTGATCTGTTTCAGTTTTTTATCCATTGTTATCGTTTAAATCCTCTGAATTGTAGATATAGCGTGCTTGTAGATCAGCTGGGAGCGGTTCTCGCTGACCAAAAGTACGGTAAAGCTGTCGAAGGACTTCACTTTGCCCTTGAGCTGGACACCATTCATCAGGAAGATGCTGACTGGCACGTTTTCCTTTCTTGCTTCATTCAAAAATGTGTCCTGCAGATTCATTTTACCTTCCATCTTGTGATTCTCCTCTAACTTGTGAAATGACATAGGCTAAGATTTCCCTGTACCATATGTCTCCGTCTGATGGTGTTTTTTCCACCCAGTGAATATATGGCATTCGTCTGTACCAGGTCAGCTGTCTTTTGGCGAAGTGACGGGTATTCTTCTGGATCAGCTCCTCAGCTTCTTCCAGCGTGCGCTCACCGCGAACCACAGGGATCATCTCGCGATAGCCGATGCCCTTCATGGCCTGGCAAGCTTCCGGGACGCCCGTTTCCAAAAGTGACCTGACTTCCTCTAAGAGTCCTGCTTCCATCATCTGGTGGACCCGCTTATTTATTTTATCATATAATATCGCCCTGTCCATAGCAATTCCCAAAACCGGACCGTCATAGATCCGCGTGTGGGCTTTGCCCGCCTCTCTATCCTTGTTTCCGGAAGAGAGAAGCTCGAGCTTTCTCACCATGCGCTGCGGGTCGATCGGCACGTCTGCGCCCCGCTTTTGAAGCTCTTCGATGAGCGCTTCCTTCCCCTGTTCGGCAAGGAGATGCTCCCAGCGGCTCCTTCCCCCAACCTTGGGAAGAAATTCGTAGCCTTCCAGAAGCGACTGGATATAGAGCCCTGTCCCGCCGACGACGATCGGGATGCGGCCCTTCTCATTTTCTTCATGGATGATAGCCTTCGCTTTTTCCTGAAAATCCGCAGCCGAGTAGCTTTCTGTCGGCTCCAGGCAGTCCACGAGGAAATGGGGCACACCCTCTGCCTCCTCCTTCGTCACCTTCGCTGTCCCGATATCCATGCGGCGGTACACCTGAAAGGCATCTCCGGAGATCACGACCGAACCCAGCGCCTTTGCGAGGTACACGCCGAGCGCCGTCTTTCCTGAAGCCGTCGGGCCAAGGATGGTGATGAGTTTTTCTTTGGGCATGGTGGAGCTCCTTTCGTGGTGAAATAGTAACTAGGGACTGGTGACTAGGAATTAGGAATTAGGGATGGTGGTGGCGGCTTCGCCGCGAATATGTATGGGGCAATGCCCAAGACTAGGAGACTTTAGACTTGGAGACTTTAGAAGTCAGATATCAAATGTCAGATGTCAGATGTCAGATGTCTGACTTCTGATGTCTAATGTCTCCTAGTCTTTTAGTCTAATCCCTCATCTCTGCTTTCAAACTTCGGGGTTCGGGTTTAGCCCATGGGGCGTATCGCCCCTTGTTTGTGGATGAAAGCTTTGCTCGCCAGTTAGGAGTGAGGAGTGCTGGTGCGGCGCATAAAAATATAGAAGCGCCGCAAGGTACAGATAGTGGCGATGCCCGAAGTTAGTATTTAGTCACTAGTCACTCGAGGCTCCTAATCCCTAGCCACTAATCCCTGGCTACCAGTCACCGCTTCTCTATTACCCCATATGCGGTCGACTGGCCGCGCTTCATCCGGACATCGGTGAAGATGGGATCTCTGAAAATGCCAGCGAAGGGACGCTCCTTCACGATGACCTTCCTCCGGCAGACACGGAGAGCTTCTCGTAAGATCTCCGCCGTCAGGCTGTCATACGCCGCTGCCTGACGGAAGCCTTCCATATCATTTTCTCTGCGCTTCACAGGATGGCGGAACATGGGGTCGAAATAGATGACATCGTAGGCGTCATCCCTGCAGCCTGCCAGATACTCTCTATAGTCGGCGTGGATCAGGTGGATCCGCCGGACGGCATCGGTGAGGCTCTCGTCTTTATCCTCGTAGCCTGCGATGCCGGCGCGCCCCACCTCATAGAGGATGGGGCTTTTTTCCAGCGCGGTCACACGCCCTCTGCCCGTCAAAAACCATGACATCGTACTCGAGTCCCCTGCCTGCCCGAAGGTGCAGTCGAGCACATTACAGGGGCCGTCCGCAGGAAGGAGAGCGCAGAGGCGGTCAGGATTTCCTTTTCGAAGCTGCGTGGTCCTTAGCACCGCCGTCCCCATATGGAAGCGGTACTCCTCGCCGTCAGACCAGTAAAGAGGGAGCTGCTTTCCGTAAATGAGGAAGCCGGAAAGCCCGGTCTCCTCCGTCATCTCTTCCAGTGTATCGCCGCGCGGGATGTAGGGAAATCCCAGCGCTTCTCCGCGCCGCTTCGCCTCTTTGATGATGGAGGAGTCCGCATGGCGGATGGTCGTGACGCCCGTCCTCATGGGCGTTTGAAGAGCCTTCCCAGCTCTTCGGGGGTGAATTTCACGATGGTCGGGCGGCCATGCGGGCAGACGAAGGGGCGGCTCGTGTGGAAGAGGTCGACGATGAGCTCTTTCATCTGCCGGATGTTCAAGGGATCTCCGCGCTTGATCGCACCGCGGCAGGCGGCATACGCCATCATGCGATGACGCATCGTCTCCGGCGAAGGCACGTCCTTCTCGTGGAAAGCGCGCGTGATGTCCTTCATCACCCGGTCCATGTCCGCTTCCGAGAGATCCTCCGGACTTCCCGTGATACGGATGACATCCGGGCCTGCCTGCTCGAAGGTGATGCCAAGACGCGCCAGATCCGCCTCATGCTCTTCCAAGAGCGCGAGATCCTCGGGGTCGGCATGGAGGAGGTAGGGCACCAGAATGTCCTGTACGGGGATGCCCTCCGCGCGCGCCGCAAGGCGGTCATAGCGGACGCGCTCATGCGCCGCGTGCTGATCGATGATGAATAGATCCATCCCCCGCTGGCAGAGGATGAAGCACTTGGCGACCTGCCCCAAAGGGATGATCGGCTCTTCGGCCTTTGGCGCATCGAAAAGCACCTCGGGCGTGAGTGCTTCTTTTTCTTCGTGCGTTACCCCCGAGAAGACGGACTCCTTCGAGAAAAGTTTCTCTTTGGAGATCGAGGGCTCGAAGGGGATCTCCCGCCTTTCTCCTGCCGGCTTTCCCTGCGGATGCCAAGCGGGCATCGGACGCCGTTCTTCTGCTGCATAGGCTGCGCCCGGCTCTCCCCAGCGCGCGGGATCCTTTTCTTTTTCTGTGAGTCCGATGTCAGGCCCCACGGAGCGCGCTTCTTCGACCTTGACAGACGTCAGGTCAAAGTCGCTCTCCTTTGCCACCTGATGCCCCGGGTCTTTGATCATTTCGCGTGCGATCTCATCCGGCGTATCCTTGGTCGTCAGCGACTGAAGGACGCTGTGATAAACGAGGCGGAAGATGCTCTGCTCATCAGAGAATTTGATCTCCCGCTTCTGCGGATGCACATTCACATCGATCGACTCGGGAGCAACAGTGAAGGCGAGGACAAGGAGCGGGTATCCATTCTTAGGAAGCAGCGAGTGATAGGCATTGTCGACGGCTTTCGACACCGCGCTGCTCTCGACGACGCGGCGGTTGATGATGATCGTCTGGTATTGGCGGCTGCTCTTCAAAAGCGAAGGCTTGGAAATGAGCCCCGAAAGGATGCCCCTTTCGTTTTCGCCGGAGACTTCGAGCATTTCGCCAGCCGTCTTCGTGCCGTAGAGCGCGGACACGACATCGAGGAGACGTCCGTTCCCCGGTGTCTCGATGACGGTGCGTCCGTTATTGATGAGACGGAAGGAAATATCCGGATTCGCGAGTGCGAGCTTCCCCATCATCGTATTGATGCGGCTGGCCTCGGTCCGTTCGGATTTCAGGAATTTCTTCCGGGCCGGCACATTATAGAAGAGATCGCGCACCTCGATCGTCGTGCCGCCCGGCGCGCCGGTCGACTTCACTTCGCTGACTGTCCCGCCCTCGACTTCGACGATCGTGCCCTCCACGTCTTCTTGACGCCGGGTCGTGATGGCCGTGCGGGAGACAGCGGAAATGCTTGCCAGCGCCTCTCCGCGAAAGCCCAGCGAAGCGATGTGATAGATGTTATCCACCGTTGATATCTTGCTCGTCGCATGACGCACGATGGAGAGCTTCGCATCCTCTGCCGACATGCCGCTGCCATTGTCTGTGACGCGGATGTAGGTGAGTCCGCCGTCCGCGATCTCCACCTCTATATCGCTCGCGCCGGCATCCACGGCATTTTCTACCATTTCCTTGACGGCGTTCACCGGACGCTCCACCACTTCACCGGCGGCGATCTGATTCGCCGTCACTTCATCGAGTACATGGATCAATGCCATCAGCGTCCCTCCTTCGCTTCGCGGCTCAGCCGGAATAAGATCTCCATTGCTTCGATCGGTGTCTTGCTCATGACATCCAGTTGCGCCAGCTCGTCAATGATGGGCGAGCTGAAAAGATCCATCGCGCCGGCGGCTGACTGCGGCTTCTCCGGAGCGGGACGGCTCTTCCCATCCTCCTTCTCAAGCCCCAGAAGGATCTCATCGGCTCTGGCGAGAAGCGACTCGGGAAGCCCCGCGAGGCGTGCGACGTGGATCCCATAGCTCCGATCCGCCGAGCCCGGCACGATGCGGCGCAGGAAGGTGATATCCTTCCCCCGTTCCTTGACGGATACCGTGTAATTTTTGATCCGCGGGCTTGTCTCTGCCATATCGGAAAGCTCATGGTAGTGCGTCGCAAAGAGCGTATAGCCGTGGATCTTCTGATCGATATACTCCACGACCGCCTTCGCGATGCTCATGCCATCATAGGTACTCGTGCCGCGTCCGATCTCATCCAGAATGATAAGACTGTTCTTCGTCGCGTGACGCAGGATGTAGGATACCTCCTGCATTTCCACCATGAAGGTACTCTGCCCCGTAGAAATGTCATCCGTCGCGCCGACGCGCGTGAAAATGCGATCGACCGGCGCGAAGACCGCGCTCCTTGCAGGAATGAAAGAGCCCACCTGCGCCATGATGGTGAGGACAGCGACCTGACGCATGTAGGTCGACTTACCGGCCATATTCGGCCCCGTGATGACCAGGATCTCCTGATTCCGATGATTCAGCTCCGTATCATTCGGGACGAACATGTCTCTCTTCAAAGCATGCTCGACCATCGGATGACGGCCGTCTTTGATGGAAATATACCCATCCTTCGGGCTAATGATCGACGGACGGATGTAGCGGTCCTTGATCGCTGCCCGCGCAAGGCTTGCGAGGCAGTCCACCGCTGCGAGCGCGCGCGCCGTCTTCTGCATATCAGGGATCTCCGGACGGATTTCCGCCTTCACCGCCTGATAGATCTTAAGCTCGAGCTGCTCTGTTTTTTCTTTGGCAGAGAGCGCCTTCGTCTCGAATTCCTTCAGTTCCGGCGTGATATAGCGCTCCGCATTCACGAGCGTCTGCTTTCTCACATAGTACGCAGGGACAGGGAGCTTATTCGCATTGGAGATCTCAAAATAGTATCCGAAGACATTATTGAAGCCGATCTTGAGCTTGATGCCTGTCTTTTCCTTTTCCTTCTCTTCCAGCTCTTGGATGTACTTCTGGCTGTTCTCCGACAGCGAGCGCACTTCATCCAGCTCGGCGGAGAAGCCTTCGCGGATGTACTTGCCGTCCTTAATGTTGCCCGTCCCGTTCTCATTCATCGCACGGTCCAGAAGGTCAAAGACAGGGCCATGCGTCGAGAGCTGGCTGTTCAGCTTCTTCAAAAGCACCGAGCCTGCACCGGAGAGGAGCTGCTTCACCTGCGGCACCACGCGAAGCGTCGCTTTCAGAGAGAGCAGGTCTTTAGGCGAAGTCGAATTCGCCTCGATGCGGGAAAGAATACGCTCGAAGTCAAAGACGCCGGAAAGCATCTCTTCCAGACGTGAAAGCTCCGTCATGTGCTGTGTCAGCTCCTCGATCGCCGACTGGCGCAGTATGATGCGATTCACATCCGTCAGCGGCCGCTCCAGAGAACGCTTCAAGAGGCGCGCCCCCATCGCCGTATGCGTATAGTCGAGAAGCTCGAGGAGCGTGCCGCGCCGCCCGCCGTCACGCATATTCCGCGTGATCTCCAGATTTCTAAGGCACTCCTCGGTGAGCGTCAGCGTATGATCCTCACGGATCGGCCGCGGATCATGGAAATCCGCCGCCTCCGAGCGCATGACCTCCTTGAGGTATCCGGAGAGAAGGGCGAAGGCCTTCTGCACATGGCGATTCTCTATAGACGCTGCCGCCGGTGGGATCGCACTCTCGTCCTCATCATCCCTTCGCGTCAGGAGACAGGCCCCGAGGCGCGCCGCGGCGAAGCGGGAGAGCTTCTCATAGAAATCATCCGACACGAGACACACCGCTTCTGCGGGACTATATACCGACAGAAGGTCGAAGAAGGCATCCTGCTCCTTCTTCTTGTCCCAAGTCCCCCACCAGCACTCGCCCGTCGAGACATCGGCGAGCACAGCGGCGATCTCCTTGTCCGCCTCTAAGAGGTAAATGAGATAATTGTTCGACTTATCTGCGATGGAATTTTCAAAAAGGATCGTCCCCGGCGTGATGACACGGATGACATCCCGCTTGACCAGCCCCTTCGCCTTCTTCGGGTCTTCCAGCTGCTCGCAGATCGCTACCTTGTACCCCTTCTGGATCAGCCGATAAATATAGAGCTCTGCCGCATGGAAAGGCACCCCGCACATCGGTACGCGGCCATCCTGTCCTGCCGACTTCCCCGTCAGCGTCAGCTCCAGCTCATGCGATGCCGTCAGCGCATCGTCATTGAAAAGCTCATAGAAATCGCCCAGACGGTAAAAAAGCAGACAGTCCCGGTATTTCTCTTTGACTTCTTTATACTGTGCCATCAAGGGCGTTTTGGCCATGGTCTCTTCGCTCCATTCTTTCGGAAAACATGAACATAAATATAACTTGCTGAATTAGAAATGAGCAATTAGAAATGAGCAATGGTAGTGCGGCGCATAAAATTCATAAAGCGCCGCATTTCGATGAAAAATCTTCTTCCCTAAAGGAGATGCCCGAAGGACAGAGAATATCGATGCGAAGCAAGATCAAATCTCGCGGCGCTTTTTATTTGTGCGCCGCTCCGCCATTTCTCATTTCGCATTTCTCATTTCTAATTTTATTGAACCAATTTCCCCTTCAGCACCCACGTCTGGCCGACCTCAACTTTCGCTTCGAGCGTATCGCCGACCTTGACGCCTTCCTGATACGGGAAAAGGATCATCTTATTGCCCGATGTACGTCCATACCAGACATTCTCCTGCTTCGACGGGCCTTCGACGATGATGGGATAGGTCTTGCCCTCCATCGCCTGATTCAGAGAAAGGCTCACCTCATTCTCCACATCCATCAGCTCCTGCAGGCGGCGGTGCTTCGTCTCCTCATCGATCTGATCCGTCATGCGCGCTGCCGGCGTGCCATTTCTCGGCGAATAAATGAATGTATATGCCGAATCGAAACGCACCTCTTTCAAAAGCGCGAGCGTCTCCTGATGCATCTCTTCCGTTTCTCCCGGGAAGCCAGTGATGAGATCGGTCGTCAGCACGATGTCCGGCATCTTTTCACGAACGTAGGAAACAAGCTCCTTGAAATGCTCGATCGTATATCCGCGATTCATCTTTTTCAGCATTTCATTTGAGCCATGCTGCACCGGCAGATGCATATGACGCGCCACCTTCGGCGAATCCGCCATCGCATCCACCATATCGAATGTCATATCTCTCGGATGCGACGTCATATAGCGCACGCGCTCGATGCCATCCACCTTGTCGATCGCGCGGATCAGCGCGGCGAAGTCCGTCCCGTTTCTGAAATCAAGACCATACGAATTCACATTCTGCCCGAGGAGCGTCACCTCTTTATAGCCTTCCTTCGCAAGCCCCTCTATCTCGCGCGAGATATCCTCCACGCTGCGGGACAGCTCACGGCCGCGTACATACGGCACGATGCAGTACGTGCAGAACTTGTTGCACCCCTGCATGATCGGGATCCATGCAAAGACATGGGACTTACGCACCGCACGAAGCTCACTGTAGTCACTCACACTGTGCGGATTCCTCTCCGTCTTCACCACATGGCCGCCGCGCGCATCCTCCTTCGAAACGATCTCCTTCAGGTCATGGATATGGTATGGCCCAATGACGAAATCAATGATCGGCATACGCTCGATGAGCTTGCCCTTATTCTCCTGCGCCATGCAGCCGGCGATCCCCAGAAGCAGATGCGGATTTTTATCCTTCAGCTTCTTGATCTCCCCGATCTTGCCATAGACCTTCTCCTCCGCATTCTGACGGATGCTGCAGGTATTCATGATGATGATATCTGCCTCTTCCATCGTCTCTGCCGGCACATATCCCAGCTCCTCCAGCTGTCCATTGATGCGCTCCGTGTCCGATTCATTCATTTGGCAGCCATAGGTCAGGGTGAAGTACTTCTTTTCCATCATAATATATTTCCTTTATACTTTATATAACAACTCACACGTATCCAAAATATCACTTTATTATAGCATACGCAGCATGAAAAATAAAAAATCCCGATGTCCGGAAATGGTATCCGGTCATCGGGATCAGGTTCGTCCATGGGGCATGCTGCCCTTTGATGGCATGCCAAAGAGGTTCAAAGGGGTTGGTGCGGCGCATCAAATCAGAAGCGCCGCGCAGTTTTCTATGGAAACACTGATTAAATCGTTGTCAGATTGAATCAGCATTTCCCTAATATGCGATATTCACGAAAGATGAGGCGTTTGAAAGCAGGGATGAGGAGGAGAGTGACTTGTGACTAGCGACTCTCTCGTATCGTCATTTCAAGCGTCAATGAGAGATCTTTGTCATCCGCAGCCACGCGGTCGATGTTTGGAGATCCGAAGCAGAAAACCTGCTATGCAGGAAACCTTCGGGCATCGCCCTATGGATAAGGCGGCAAAGCCGCCGCCTTCATGCCTCTTTTTGAGAAAAGTCCGCCCGCAGCATCATGAGGCAACCCAGCTTCCGCCGCTCTACTTCGCTGTCAGGTCTGCTGTCTTCGCACCGATGAGGGAGATCAGATCATCCGGCGAGAGCACCACCTGACGGCCGCGCTGGCCTGCACTGATGCTGATCGCCGCATGGTGATGGCAGCTCTCATCGATGAAGGTCGGGAAGGCCTTCTTCATCCCGATCGGCGAGCAGCCGCCGCGCAGATACCCTGTGAGCCCGGGAAGCTCCTTCACATGAATCATCTCTACGCTCTTGTTTCCGCTCACACGCGCCGCCGCTTTGAGATCGATCTCCTTCTCCGAAGGCAGACAGAAGACCACAGGACCGGTCTTATCGCCATGCGTGACGATGGTCTTGAAGACCATGTCCGGATCATAGCCGAGCTCTGCCGCCGCATGCATGCCCGAGAGATCGTCCTCATCGTAGTCATAGGACTTCGTCTCGTAGGAAATCTTCTCTTTATCCAGAATGCGCATGACATTCGTTTTCTTTTCTTTCTTTGCCATAGTTTGCCTCGATTCATTGGGCAGCCCGGGACTCAGCGCCATCAGCTTCCCGATGCCTGACCGCTTCCCAGCGCACACCCATTTTCAAACAACAAAAAGCCGGAGCATCACGCTCCGGCTCATCATTCAAATTGGTGCCGAGGACCGGAATCGAACCGGTACGAATCTCACGATCCGAGGGATTTTAAGTCCCTTGCGTCTGCCAGTTCCGCCACCCCGGCAGGTCTATATGAATGTAATAGATTGTAATATGGAGGCGGCACCCAGAATCGAACTGGGGATAAAGGTTTTGCAGACCTCTGCCTTACCGCTTGGCTATGCCGCCATATGGAGCGGAAAACGGGACTCGAACCCGCGACCCCAACCTTGGCAAGGTTGTGCTCTACCACTGAGCTACTTCCGCGCTGGCGACCCGGATCAGATTTGAACTGACGATCTCCGCCGTGACAGGGCGGCATGTTAGACCACTACACCACCGGGCCGCACGTAAGTTACGCATATTAGTATATCCATCCATGGTACTTTTGTCAAGCACTTTTTGAAAAATGGTTGCCCTTGGGCGATAGAGGCGGCTGGGGACTGCGAACCCTCTCGCACCGTCATTTCGAGCGCAAGCGAGAAATCTTTGTCATTCGCGGTCAAAGTGGTCAATGTTTGGAAACCTCAAACGGGAAACCGGCTCTTCAAGAAACCTTCGGGCATCGCCATGATCGATACTCCGCGGCGCTTCTGATTTTTATGCGCCGCCCCCCTGAACCTCTTGAGCCTCTTGAACCCGCTGAACCTCGTTCACGCGCAATCAAAGGATGAAACGCCTTTCCCCTATTTTTCTACAGATGATACAATTCCGGTCTTCTGTCACGAAATACATTGATGCTCTCTCGGATGCCCTGCAGCACATCCGTATCGATCTCCGCCGTGGCCACCTGCTCCTTTTCACCCAGATGGAGCAATTCCTCCCCCAAAGGCGAGAGCAGCATTGAGTTGCCACCGTACTGCGTGCTGCCGGCACGGCCGCATTCATTCACTGCACAGAAAAACATCTGATTCTCGATCGCTCTGGCTTTAGAAAGTGTGATCCAGTGCTCCTTTCTTACGAGCGGCCAGGCGGCAGGAAGGAAAAACAGATCCACCCCCTGCAACGCTTCTGTCCGGATCAGCTCACAAAAGCGTACGTCGTAGCAGATCGCCATCGAGCAGGCGATCCCGTCCAGCGTAAAGTGGACCGTGGAAGAGCCGCCGGTATACAACTTCGTTTCTCCCATCGGGCTGAAGCCGTGGATCTTATCATAAGAGGCAACGACCTCGCCCTTGCGATCAAAGATATAGCTTCGATTGAAAACGCATCCATTTTCCAAAACGCTGACCGAGCCCGCCACGATATTGACGCCATGCTCCTTGGCAAATGCTCCGAATACCTTTTTCGTCTGCACGCCATCTGCATCAGAAGCGGCATAGAGTGCGCTGTCCGGCGACGGAAAGAAACCGGTGTTTAACGTTTCCGGCAGGACAAGAATGTCCGGCTTGTCTTCGAGCGCAAGCTCCATCAGCTGCACGGCTTTTTCATAATTTCTTTCCACCTGTCCCAGCTCTACATCCATTTGAATCAGACTGATCTTTTCCTTCATAAAGCCTCCACGCATCCTGTCACCCAAACGAACCATCGAATTTCATTCAATGTACCGCCTCCGGCTTTTTCTGTCAAGAAAAAATGACTCTCTCTTTCTCCCATCAAAAAGAGCCGGAGGCAAAAGCCCCCGGCTCTTTTCTTATGCAGGACAGGTATGAGATAGTCACTCCCTGCCCCTTATGATTTTCTCAATCAGGCAGATCATTCCGAAGGACACGATGCGCCATGCCCACCGTAACCTCATTGAAATGAAGCACACCCACGCCGACGAAGATCGCGACGCAGAGATGCTCATTCCAGCGGGCGATACCGATCTTGCCGCCGACATTCATGCCGATCGCCATCGGCTTCACCTGCTCGATGGCAGACTCCATGGCTCCGACCACAGAGCCATCCCCCACATGAGTATCAGAGATGACCTTCTGCCTTTGGGCAGCCACGATGGCCGACTCGAAGATCTTCGGAAGGATATCCAGAAATTTCCCGCCAAAGTTCACAGCGACAGCGCGGATGCCATCCTTCGCCAGCCTTTCCTTCAGCGCATTCTCATCTGTCCGCGTCTCGGTCAAAGACATGCGGAGCGCGGCCCGTGCGATATCAGCACTCTGGTATTCTTTGTAAATCATCTCAGTTTTCCCGTTCTTTGATTTCGCGGATCAGGTTTGCGACAAACATCGGGAGAGACTGGGACCCCAGGTCGCCATTCTTTCTGCTTCTGACGGAAATGGTGTGACCCTTCATTTCCTGATCGCCCACGATGATCATGTACGGTACCTTCTCCATCTGCGCCTTGCGGATCTTGTAGCCCAGTGTTTCATTGGCCTCTTCCACTTCGACACGGATATCAGACTCGGACATAGCCGCTGCGACAGACTTCGCATATTCCAGATTCTTGTCCGTGACAGGGATGATCTTCGCCTGTACCGGAGCGATCCAAGTCGGGAAAGCCCCTGCATAGTGTTCGATCAGGATGCCGATGAAACGTTCCAGAGAGCCGTAGCCCGCACGGTGCAGCATGACTGCTCTGTGCTTTTCCCCATCTTCACCGATATAGTTCACATCGAAGCGTTCCGGCAGCTGCATATCCATCTGGATGGTGCCGCACTGCCAGGTACGTCCCAGAGAGTCCTGTACATGGAAATCGAGCTTCGGTCCATAGAACGCACCGTCGCCTTCATTGATCTGGTACGGTACACCCGCCGTCTCGATCGCTTCGCGGAGCGCATTCGTGGAGATCTCCCACAGCTCATCGCTGCCCATGGAGTTTTCCGGACGGGTAGAGAGTTCGACATGGTATTCCAGACCGAAGACACCATACATCTTCTGATACATCGCCATACACTTGATGACTTCATCCTTCATCTGTTCCTGCGTCATGAAAATGTGCGCATCATCCTGCGTGAAGCAGCGAACGCGGAAAAGGCCATGCAGCGCGCCCTTCAGCTCATGACGATGAACGAGACCGAATTCACCGACACGCATCGGCAGATCTCTGTAAGAACGCTGCTGCGTCTTGAAGAAAAGGATTCCGCCGGGGCAGTTCATCGGTTTGATCGCATAGTCTTCGTCATCGATCTGGGTGAAGTACATATTTTCCTTGTAATGATCCCAGTGACCAGACTGCAGCCACAGCTTCTTCGACAGGATGACCGGCGTCATGATCTCCACATAGCCGAATTCCTTGAAGAGCTCACGCTCATAGTCCATCAGTTTATTTCTGAGGATCATGCCCTTCGGATGGAAGAACGGGAAGCCCGGGCCCTCTTCATGGAAGGAGAACAGATCGAGCTGCTTGCCGAGCTTTCTGTGATCGCGCTTCTCCGCCTCCGCACGGACGAAGAGATAGTGGTCAAGATCCTCCTTGCTGAAGAATGCCGTCGCATAGATACGCTGCAGCATCTTATTCTTGGAGTCGCCGCGCCAGTAAGCACCAGCGACCGTCATCAGCTTGAACGTCTTCACCTTGCCGGTGGACTTCAGATGCGGGCCCGCGCAGAGATCCGTGAAGTCTCCCTGTTCATAGAGAGAGATCGTTTCCTCCTCCGGCAGGTCTTCGATCAGCATGACCTTGTAGTCCTGGCCTTTATCCTTGAAATACTGGAGCGCTTCATCGCGCGGCAGCACCTTCTTCACCAGCGGGATATTTTCCTTCGCGATCTTCGACATCTCCTTCTCGATCGCTGCGAAATCCTCCTGGCTGAAAACATGATCAGAGTCCAGATCATAGTAGAAGCCATCATCGATCGCCGGTCCGATAGCAAACTTCACGCCAGGGAACAGGTGCTGGATCGCCTGTGCCATCACATGGGACGCCGTATGACGCAGCGTGAAAAGACCTTCCGGATCTTCCTTCGTGAAGAATTCCACCTCTGCACCATCCACGATCGGATCGCGCAGATCCGTCAGCTCGCCATTCACCTTCGCCACCAGCGCATTCTTGCCAAGGCTGTTGGAGATCGCCTTCGCTGCATCCGCCAGAGATACCGCGCTCTCGAACTCCTTCTCTTTTCCGTCTTTCAGACGAATCGTAATCATAGTATCTTCCTTTCTAAAAACAGACATTCACTGCTTGGGGACAGTGGCTTCCATTTTTGCTGCTTTCTGCTTGGCTCTGCCATTTCAGCCGCTTCGCAGAAAGCAACATGAAAGCAATAAAAAAACTTTCATCCCTAAGGGACGAAAGTTGTATTCCGTGGTTCCACCCAAATCAGAGCTAAAGCTCCACTTGTCGGCCCGGTAACGAGGCCACCCGGGAAGATTTCGATCCTCCTGCTCCAGAGCGGTAATTGATCCCCCCACCATCTGCTCCCACCAGCCGCAGACTCTCTTTGCGTGTACCAAGGATCCATCATGTCTCTATCCTCACATGTATGGTCATACTATAGACTTCTTTTTTGCGTTTGTCAAGGGGCAGGTTGAAGACTATGAGTGTCAAGTTTTCCTCGGTAATTCATTTGACTGTCGATAATTACTATCTCCGTGGCTTCGGTTTAATCAGTATTTCTGTATCGCTCTGGCAAGTCTTCCCATGGGGGAAGAAGAAGCTCCATAAACGCCTATACGCCCTTCCAGGCATCCTGGCCTATAGTTCTTCTGCGCCTCACTCCGCTTATTCTTATTCTTGGCGATTCTGCGCTCTGCCTGCACCGCGGCTTTGTGCATGGCTCTATCCATCTTTTTGTAGCTCTTCCCATTAGCATGGTACAGGAGGGCTTGCGTAAGCGTCTTATTCTTCCGGGCGGTCAGTACCCAGACCATGTACTCCATTCCTTCGCTGGACCAACTCCGCCCCTGCCGTTTCATGCGATAGCTGTAGAACCGGTGATTCGTTTCTGCAGTCCCCAAGTGGATTTCTGTATGGATGCCGCGCTGGCTCAGGCTTGGGATATAGGGAG
>ERZ1026884.128-NODE-128-length-52617-cov-16.806514_pt1 | contig 52617 bp, 39 predicted proteins | sample MGYA00380172_ERZ1026884 | MGnify/ENA primary metagenome ERZ1026884 (study PRJEB33269, sample SAMEA4719808) | human gut metagenome | biome: human-associated habitat; feature: organic feature; material: feces | place: Cameroon | collected 2013-10 ... | reverse complement strand
TACCTTATCTCACCCCTAACGGGGTAACCCATTAAAATAATACACGAATTGAGGCGTTTCCTGCGTTTGTTATTGTTGAATCTCAACTATTTACGATATCAATTTTTTATCAAAACCATGCAGAAAAAAATCATGGATTTTGAACACCCTACCTAACGGGGTAACCCATTTAATCATGCCCCTTATCGACATCTAAATTCGATAAAATCGTGCAGAATATTTTGGGGATTTTGAAAACTCTACCCTAAGGCATCATTAGAGTTTTGTTCTGATTGTGCTTTTTTCTACACGGAAGAACTTAGAACTTCATTTTATAGACATTTGTTTCGCGTGGTTCAAATCCCATGCTGCGATAAAGATGGTTGGCTGATTCACGACTGGGACGCGAGGTAAGATTTAAACTATCGACACCATGATTACGTGCTTCGGCTTGTAAATGGGTAAGTAATATGCGAGCTAAACCCTTACCACGCTCTTTTTCGTCAACCACTACATCTTCGACCCATGCTTTTGTGCCAGTAACCAAGTGGCAATAGCTCAAAGTTGCCATGCCTACGAGTTCGTTATTGGCAAGACGGAGCAAGTATATGTCTGTATTAGGATTGTTTTCGCTACACAATGTAGTTAATTCTTCAACCATCAAGGCATGTACTGATGTGCTGAGCTGCGCAAGTAGTTGGTTGATGCGTGTACAAAGCTGAGGAGTAACCTCTGAAACAGATAACACATCAATGCGACAACATTCACGTTCAGCAAGGAGTTGAGCGATTGTTTTGCCGTAATAAGGGTGAACCAAATCAGGATTTACTTGTGCCAAAGGTTCGAGCACAAAAAGGCGTTGTGCTATATGTGGATGAGGTAATTGCAACTGAGGGGTATGCACTTCTATGTCATCATAAAACAATATATCGATGTCTATAATGCGATCGTGATATTTGCCATCTACGCTCTTTTGCGTACGCCCCATTTCTTGTTCGATGCTTTGCGTGATGTGCAAAATTTCTTCGACAGACTTTTGCGTTTCAACCTCAACCACGGTATTGAGAAAATTGTTTTTTGACTCGAAACCGACGGGGGCTGTTTCAATGCAAGGCGCAACCATCGTGACGTTTTCTAAGCGTTGCTTAATAAGAAAAATGGCACGACCTATATTGTCGTAACGGTCGCCCAAATTTGTGCCCAATGAGAGATAAAGCATATAGTTTAAACAAAAAAGCGAGGTTTTAAAACTGCTATTCATGGTGAATGACAGTTTTAAAACCTCGTTATTTATAAAATGTATGTAATCAAAATATTCAAGCGTTTTTTGCTTTTGCCAAAAATCAGTCGATGATGAGCATTACATCGCCGAAAGGACCGAACTTATAGTCGTGCTTCAAAGCTTCGTCGTAGGCGTGCATGGTATAGTCGTAGTCGCCAAAGGCTGCAGTGAGCATGAGCAAAGTGGAATAAGGCAAGTGAAAGTTTGAGAGCATTGCATCTGCCACATGGAAGTCGTAGGGAGGGAAGATAAACTTGTTGGTCCATCCTTCAAACTCTTTAATGCGGTCGTCTGTGCTGCACGAAGCCTCGAGCGCACGCTGCACGGTTGTGCCCACAGCAAGCACCTTGTGGCCATTGTCTTTTGCCTTGTTTACCATTTTGCAGCATTCAGCGTTGACAAACATTTGCTCAGAGTCCATCTTATGCTTTGTGAGATCTTCTACATCGGTATTGCGGAAGTTGCCCAAACCACAGTGAAGGGTGATAAATGCTTGTTCAATGCCCTTGATTTCCATACGTTTCATCATCTCGCGCGAGAAGTGCATACCTGCAGTAGGAGCGGTAACAGCCCCTTCGTGCTTTGCAAAGATGCACTGGAAGCGTTCCAAGTCTTCGGGTTCGCTTTCGCGACCTACAAAACGAGGAATAGGAGCTTCGCCCAAAGCATAGAGCGACTTTTTAAACTCGTCGTGGTCTCCATCATAGAGGAAACGCAAAGTACGTCCACGGCTGGTAGTATTGTCGATGACTTCGGCTACGATAGAGTCGTCCTCGCCAAAATAAAGTTTGTTACCAATACGTATTTTACGTGCAGGATCTACCAAAACGTCCCAAAGACGGAGTTCTTGATTGAGCTCACGCAAGAGGAATACCTCAATGCGTGCCCCCGTTTTTTCTTTGTTACCATAAAGGCGTGCAGGAAACACCTTGGTGTCGTTGAACACAAACACGTCGTTTTCGTCGAAGAAGGTAAGCAAATCCTTGAACATAAGGTGTTCAATTTCGCCTGTCTTGCGGTGAAGTACCATCATGCGGCACTCATCACGATGAGGGGCAGGATATTTTGCGATGTTCTCTTCAGGAAGTTTGAATTTGAATTGAGAAAGTTTCATGTGTTTATCTTGAAGATTTGGGGGTTGGGTTTTAGGATTTTAAAGCATCCTCAAAGTCGTTGAGTGTAAAGCATCTATCAATATTGAAAATGCCCACTCGGGTACGACGTAAGGCTGTTAAATGTGCGCCACTATTAAGAGCAATGCCAATGTCGCGAGCTAAAGCACGGATGTAGGTGCCCTTAGAACATACCACTCGAATGGTTATTTCGTTACGCTCAAGGTGACACTCTGTTAGCTCTATTTGCTCTATGCGCAAGGGTTTGGCTTTAAGTTGCACTTCTTTGCCACTGCGAGCCATATCGTATGCACGTTTGCCTTCGACTTTACATGCTGAAAATGCTGGAGGAACTTGCATAATGTCGCCCTCGAAGGTCTTTAATGCTTCACGCACCATTTCCTCGGTAATATGCTCCGTAGGGAATGTTTGGTCTATAGGATGTTCGAGGTCGAAACTTGGCGTGGTTGCACCTAATTGCACAGTAGCGTAATATTCTTTTACGCCAGCCTGCATTTGCTCTATGAGCTTTGTGGCACGACCAGTACAAATAACCATCACGCCTGTGGCAAGAGGGTCGAGCGTTCCGGCATGACCTATTTTGATTTTCTTTTTGCCCAAAGCTCGGGTAAGTAACCAACGCACCTTTGCTACCAACTGAAAGGAGGTAAGGTGCAAGGGCTTATCGAACGCCATGATGCAAGGCAAAATGCCTCCCGCTAAGGGATTGCCATCTTCGGTAGGAAGGTCGGGGTTTGCAATAAAGTCCTTCAACACTTGTAAAGAACTAAACTGCTGCGCTTCGTCGCCTGCAAGCTGTTGCATGGCTGCGTCGGGCAATATATAGTCTGTCTTGATTTCTTTTTTTGCCATGTAATGGGATGGGTGAGAAAGCATTTTGGCTTTTTTGAAGGAACTGTAGTGTTTGTTGATGAACTAAGACTGCCTCAAAAAAACATCAAAAACTATGCTACGAGGTCGTAAATCAAAGAGATTACACCCGCAATAGCACAATAGTATGCAAAGTAGATGAGTTTACCCTTCTTAACGATGCCAATCATCCACTTACAAGCTACACAGCCCGAGATGAATGCTGCCAAGAAACCTACGGTGAGGGGTAACCAACCAATTTCTGCACCTAATGATTCACCCTTTACCATTTTAAGCACATCGAGCAATGCCTCTCCAAGGATTGGAGGAGTCACCATAAGGAATGAGAATTGTGCCATGTTGCTTTTCTTCTCTCCTAACATCAAACCTGTTGCAATGGTTGAACCCGAACGACTTAAACCAGGCAATACGGCAATGGCTTGTGCCAAACCGATGATAAAGGCGTGACCTAAAGAGATATTCTCACGTTCGCGTGGACGAGCATAGTATGAAAATGTCAGCAACAAAGCAGTGACCAACAGGCAGATGCCTACAATGGTCATGCCAGAGCCAAAGATAGCCTCAACCTGTTCTTTAAAGAATACACCCACGATGCCGATAGGTATCATTGACACCAAAATGTTGAGCACGTAGCGCTGATCGGGATTTAAGCGATTAAGACCTTGGGCACCATTGTTGAGTGGACCAAACATGCCTTTGATGATTTTCCAAATTTCGCCACCTAATATCACGATAGTGCTAAGCACAGTTGCCACGTGTACCATGATGGTGAAAAGCATGTTTTCTTCGCCATCAATGCCAAAAAGGGTGGAAGCTATTGTGAGGTGTCCGCTGCTACTCACGGGCAAATATTCCGTAAGACCTTGCAGCAAGCCCATAAGTAGGGCTTGAATAGTGTTCATCTTATACTGATTTTAATGAATTTGGTTATTTAGAACAGCAGTAGAATGGGTTCTAAACAACGCAAAATATTAGGCTTCTTCGTTTGTTGTAGTCTCTTTGTTTTCAACTACATTTTCTTTTTTGTCGCGAGGGCGGCGAACGATGGCATACACCATAAAGAGGTAGCCAAAAAGACACACTGCAGGTGCCACCTTGATGTGGCGTGCATCGAAGATTGAAGGATCGAAAGTGCTCTCGTCTGAACCTGTGCCCGACATTAAAATCATGCCGATAATCACTATAGCCATGCCTATGGCCAAGAGGATGAAGTTCATGCGGTCGAAGGCAAATACCTTCTTTGCAGTAGATTTCATTGTACTTTAATGTATTATGTTGTTATTATTTTTTTCTGACAAAAATAAAGTTGGGATGGATAAGCAATGCCTTGTTTATGCCAAACCTATTATGCTTGTGAACTACTAATGCGTATAGATTTTATTGCTCGTCATGCGTAGATGACGATTTACCGAAACGTATGCACACCAAGCCGTAAGCACTAAACCACACACGAAGATGCAACCAAGTGTTGCAATCCATACCATGGGATTGATAAGCGTATTGAGATAAATGTCGCCTGCACCTGCCTCAAACTGCAGATAGTACATAGCACCACCAAGCAACGAACCTGCTAATACTGCTGCTACAAAACCAATGCGCATGGCTTGCCAAATAAAAGGACGACGTATGAACGACCAACTTGCACCCACTAATTTCATGGTGTGAATGCTAAAACGACGTGCATAAATGCTCATACGTATGGTGTTATTGATTAGCGAGAACGAAACCAAAGTGAGCAAGGCTGCCACTACGAGCAGACCTAAGCCTACAGCAGGTATGGTGCGGTCGAGACTTTCCATCATTTCGTGTGGATAGTTTACTTCGGTTACACCAGGCAGAGCCATCATGCTTTTTTCGTAACGTCGCAAACTGTCTAAGTTTGCATAGTCGTATTTTAGATAGACTTCGAACTCTGCAGGTACAGGACTTGAACCTTCAAACGTGCCTATATCACCACCCATGGCTTCGTTAAGTTCGCGAATGCCTTGTTCTTTCGAAATATAATCCACTCTGCGCGAATAAGGTGCTTGTTGCAATGCGCGTTGTGTGGTTATTTGGTCGCCAGATGTGATGCTATCACTAAGCATAACCTCAACAGTTAAGCCTTCGCGCAACTGTTGACTGGCATTATTTCCCATTGTTACAAAAAGCACTACAATGCCAAGCAACACCAACACAAGTGTGGTGCTGATGCAAGTGGTTATCGTGCCGAACTGTCCTGCCGAACGTCTTTTTTTCATGTTCTTTGTTATTTCTCTGTTTTAACTGAGATAGGTATAATACACCTAAATTCGTACAAATGTACAACAAAATTAGGGAGCATACGATAATTACTCTTTTTTTAACAATAGAAATCCCGCATTCATAGTCTAATGCACTACAAATGCGGGATTTCTCGCTTCACTAACAGTATGTTGGTCAAGTTTTTGAAGGGTTGTTCTAAACAAAAACGACCTTTACTTTTCGGGGAAAGTAAACTGTTCGAGCTTCAGTGTGCCGAGTTGTTCGAGTTGACCTACATAAAGCTTAAAATGTTCGGCTTCCATGTGTTTTTTGAGCGAAGCTTCGTCTTGCCAAGTTTCGCAAATCATAAATATGTCGGGACGTGTGGCACTTTCGAATGTGTCGTAAGCAATGTTACCTTCGTCCTTAAGCGATGCTGCAGTAAGGGCAATGGCGGCTTGAAGGGCTTCTTCATACTTACCCTCGTTTGCCTGGAAGAAACAATTTAATCTAAGCATTTTTAAAAAGTATTTTAGTGAGAAGGATGAAGGGTGAAATGCTAAGCGACCATGCAGTTACTTAACCCTTCACCCTTAATCTTTATTTAAAACATATAAGCTACTTGTACTTGGAAGGTGTTGGTTCTATACTTCAATTCCTTATTAGAACCTGAACCTGTTTCCATACCAAAGTTATTCAAGATGGCAGAACCAGCCTTGCTGAGTGCAAAGTTATATCCTACACTGGCTTCGAGATGCTTGAGCAAACGTACACCCGCACCAATATTCCAAGTGGTGTTCATCTTTTCCTTGCTAAAGTTTGAACCTGTGCCAAAGTCTTCCCACTTCATGCTCTGTAAGGGAAAACCAAACTGCGGACCTGTGTAAACAAACACGCTTGCCATCTTGCCCAAACCTACGTTGTAACGCACGTTGATAGGAATTTCGATGGTGCGGTAAGTCTTTGAGTGAGAAAGTTCACCTACTACTTCGTCTGACTCGTCGTACACATCTTCGCTAATATTGAGCTTGCGCTGTGAATACTGCAAAGAAGCGTCCACGCCAAGACCGATAACGGTGTTGAACTCTACCTTAGGACCAATGAACCAACCCGACTTATTGTCTGAGCTAAAGTTTTCTTTGGCACTACCCGAATACGTCAATTTAGTCAAGTTATAACCGGCTACAATACCATAGCTAAACGACTGTGCTTGTGCTACAACTGTGCCTACAAAGGCCAACAGCAAAGCAATACAAAGTGTTGAAATCTTTTTCATATTAGTTGTGTTTTATGGGTTTTCTGTATTTTTTATTACTACTATTCACGCAGCATCTTCCATGTTAAAATGGGAAGAATAGTGGAATGACCAAGATAGCCACAATGCCCATAATGACTTGCAAGGGCAGACCAACCTTTACGTAATTCATAAAGTTGTAATGTCCTGCATTCATCACCATCGCATTGGGCGGTGTACAAATAGGTGTGGCAAAACATGCACTTGCAGCTACTGCTGCTGTCATCATAAATGGAGTAGGCGAAACACCTAATTGCGTTGCAGCAGCCCAAGCAATAGGCGCTACAAGAATAGCTGTGGCAGAGTTGCTGATAAACGTGCTAAGCACAGAAGTTACTACATAGACACCTGCCATAGCAGCAATAGGACCATAAGCATGTAAGCCCTCAACCAATGAAGTGGCTATCCACGCTGAGATTCCTGTTTTTGACAGAGCTGTACTCATAGGCATCATGGCAGCAATGAGCACAATACTCTCCCACCCTATCATTTTGTAGGCTGCATCCACACTGCGCACACAACGCGTAAGCACCATTAGTAAGCCTGCTATAATAACTACAGCCACAGGTTTCACACCTATATGGTCGGCAAAAACCATGAACAGCACCATGAGCAACATGATGGCTGCTGCAAGGGGCGCTTTATGATCGAGAGCCACACTCTCGGCATCCTCAGTGGGCGAACCTATTACAATCCACTCGCGATTTTTCTTTGCCATGCTTTCAATGCCCTTCCATTCGCCATGCACCAATATCATATCACCATTTTTAACCACGTTATCGAGCACGTTGTCGAAAAGGTATTTGCCTTGACGCTTGATAGCCAATACATTCACACCAAAGCGCTCCTTAAAGTTAGCTTTACGCAATGAACGATTGATAAGTGAAGAGTCGGGCGAAATAAGAACTTCAGCCAAACCAATTTCATAAAAATCGAGTTTGCCTTTTCCCTCACGTTCCACGTCTTCGTAAACCGAAAGGTTATGTTCAGCTGCAAACTTTTCTACCTGTTCACGGTGACCAAGCACATAGAACGTATCGTCTGCCTGCAAGATGGTATCGGCACTTACCGACTCTTGTATGTTAGAGCTAAAGACGGTGCGATTGGCACGACGTACTTCGAGAATTGTGATTCCGTATTGCTGACGGATGCCCAATTCACCCACGGTTTTTCCCACCAAGTGTGAACTACCACTTTGTGCTTGCAAACGAAAAACGAGGTCTGCTATATGATAATCGTGGAGCAAAGCTGCTAACGTATCATCGTTTGCATTTTCTTCTGCTACACGACTTTTTTTGCCTAAGAATATGCGGCACAAGGGATAAAGCAATATGAGTCCTACACCCAAACAGATAATTCCGATAGGTAGAAAGTCGAAGAAAGCAAAACCTTCACGTCCGTTATCACGCAAATATCCGTCGACAATCAAGTTAGGCGGTGTGCCAATTAGGGTAAGAATACCACCCATAGAACTGGCAAATGCCAAGGGCATCATTAATTTGGCAGGACTAATGCCTGCTGACTTCGACATGGCTAAGATGATGGGCAATAACAATGCCACAGTACCTGTGTTGCTTACGAAAGCAGCCACCACACTGGTCACTAACATTACGAGAAAAAAGAGTTTTATCTCGCTTGTGCCAGCTAATTTAAGTAATCGTCCCGAGATGATGCGAGCCAATCCCGTTTGAAACACGGCACCTCCCACAACAAAGAGACCAATCATCATCACTACTGCCGAGTTTGAAAAGCCTGCTAATGCCTCAGCGGGAGTAAGCACGTTTGTTACAAGTAACAATGCCAACGAACAGAGTGCCACAATGTCGCTACGCACTTTGTCGGCAATAAATGCAATGATTGTCAATGCAAACACGACCACCACTATGCCTATCTGCCCTGTGGGCGAAGCCAATAGTTGTGTCAAATTGCTTATTATTTCCATGATATTCTAAAATTTAGGGGTTAGCACGGACAAAAATAGGTGTTACTTTCAACATAGCCAAATATTTGTTTTTAATTTTGCACTAAGAGTTGTAGTTGACGCCTACTTGGGCGTACGCCTCTTTATTTGAATTCAACAATCTGATATTCTCTTATGACATTACAACGCAAAAAAGATTCTCACAATCCGTTTGCCTTTAAAGCAAAGGCAACAAAAAAAGGTTCGGGCAAACGCGTAGGCAAGTCTAAACCGCAAAAAGCAAATAATCAGTTGAACCGCAGAGTGAAATAAGAAGTTATAGCTTATTACATAGAAAAATAACATCCACAAATTAGCAATGTGCAAGGTATCCATAATACTATAACAAAAAACAGAAAACAGCGCATCTTCACAGACACACTGTTTCCACAAAGTTTGTAAATGTTTAGAAGGCATTTACATGAATGAACTAAAAGTATTCTTTTTATTAAATATTTTCGCGCTTTTGAGCATCGCTCTCAATGAGTTCGAGCAATTTATCGACAGCTTGTTCGGTAGGAATATTCTTCTCCACACACACTTTGCCACGATAAAGGCTTACCTTGCCACGAGCAGCACCCACATAGCCATAGTCGGCATCAGCCATTTCGCCAGGACCATTGACAATACAACCCATAATACCTATTTTCAAGCCTGTTAAATGCGCTGTTGCAGCCTTAATACGTGCAATGGTACCAGGAAGATCATAGAGAGTACGACCACAACCAGGGCAACTTATATACTCAGTTTTGGTTGTGCGCAAACGAGCTGCTTGCAATATGCCAAAAGCGGTAGCGTCTTGCACATCAATGGGTAAAGAACGATCGTCTTCAGGCTTTTGATTAAAGAGCATAATGCCATCAGTAAGTCCGTCAAACATAAGTGCTCCCATATCGGCTGCAGCCTGCAGTTGAAAGTCTTCCTTTTGGTTCTCGCCCAAACGATATTGCTGGAAGAATATAACAGGAACAGGCAATTCTTCGCGCCATAATTCATGAACCAAAGCACGTTGTTCGCCCAAGCGATTTTGGTGATTGCTCTGTGCTATGATTACGATGCCAGGAACTGTGCGCAATAAGGCTTTAACCTCGTCTGTAAGGTCGAGGTAAGTGAGAAACAGGAACTTAACTTTGGCTGTACACGAAGGCATGGCCATCAAGAACTTGGGAGTGAATACAGGATATGTACCCTCTTCACCCTTCCACACATCTGCATCTACAATATAACCTATGCCTGGTGTACGCTTATCGGCATTGGGAAGATTACGACCAAGATAAAGATAATCGGGGGTGGGCTGATTCTCTGCAATAGCAGTGTTACCATCCAAACGTGTAGAGATGACTACGGGCACATTGTCGCCACCTATATTTTCCACAGGCTGTGTGCGACGACGCACAGGATTTTCGTAACAAAACTGAGGAGCCTCAGTAGCAGGAATCTCGGGATGTCCCGCACGTTGCACCACATACGAAGCAAGTTTATAAGCTACAGGAACTTCAACCTCGGGTGCTTCGCTAAGACTTACACGCAAAGTATCACCAATGCCATCGGCAAGCAATGCACCAATGCCTACAGCACTCTTAATGCGACCATCTTCACCCTCGCCTGCTTCGGTTACGCCAAGATGCAAGGGAAAGTCCATGTGTTCCATCTGCATTTTGGCACAAAGCAAACGTACGGAGCGCACCATAACTTGTGTGTTTGAAGCTTTAATAGAGATAACAACGTCTGTAAAATTCTCTTTAACACATACACGCAAGAACTCCATACAACTTTCCACGATGCCCGAAGGAGTATCGCCATAACGACACATGATGCGGTCTGAAAGTGAACCATGGTTTACGCCAATGCGCAAAGCTGTGTGATGTTCTTTGCAAATATTGAGAAGTTTGGTAAAGCGTTCTTCAAGGCGGTGTAACTCAGCAGCATATTCCTCGTCGGTATATTCAAGTTGCTTGAACTGACGGGCGGGATCTACGTAGTTTCCGGGATTGATGCGCACTTTTTCTACAATAGTAGCTGCCACATCTGCCACAGCGGGATTAAAGTGTACATCTGCCACAAGTGGACGGTCGTAACCCAATTTACGCAATTCTGCTTTAATATTGCGTAAGTTTTCGGCTTCTCTTGTACCTTGTGTGGTAAGTCGCACGTAGTCTGCTCCAGCATCGAAAATAGCAATGCACTGTCGCACACTTCCTTCGGTGTCGGTAGTAGCAGTTGTGGTCATACTCTGTATGCGCAAAGGATTGCCGCCTCCTAATGGACGATTACCCACGTTTACATGATGAGAATGACGCGGATTATAATTGAATATGCTCATGTTTGAGAAGTATTAAGGAAGAAATAGAGAAAGGGAAGTAATAAGTAACCAAAATAAGTTTATAACCTTAGAACTTCCCTTATAAACCTTAGTTTGTCTTAAACTGATACTTCACCTCAGCCAAATCGGCATTGGCCTTAACAATTTTCTGCTTGAGTCCTTCCTTATATGCAACAAGACGCTGTGCTACAGCCTCATCACTCAAAGCAAGCATTTCTGCAGCAAGGATAGCTGCATTTTGCGCACCATTAACACCAACGGTGGCTACAGGGATTCCAGGAGGCATTTGGATGATAGAAAGCATTGCATCAAGTCCGTCGAGCATACCCTTAATAGGTACACCAATAACGGGTAATGTGGTGCTAGCTGCTATTACGCCAGGTAATGCTGCTGCCATGCCTGCACCTGCAATAATTACACGCAAGCCACGTTCTTTGGCTCCACGAGCAAAATCTTCAACTTCGGCAGGTGTACGATGTGCCGAAAGGGCATTCATCTCGAAGGGAATCTGCATTTCTTCAAGAAACTTAGCTGCTTTTTCCATAACGGGTAGATCGCTAGTGCTACCCATGATGATGCTTACTATAGGTGTCATATTTTTAAAATTTCTAATTAGTTAATATGCTATGCCTTTCGGCAATATTTTTTCTTTATATGAGTAAGATGCTTACAAAACCACTGACAATGCCCACAACGACTCCCCACCCTATCTCTGCATAAGTGTGTTGACGCAATATGAGGCGGGCTGTACTAACCATTCCACAAAGCAAAATGGCAAGGCAAAGCCACCCTATAGGGTTAAAGGCAAAAATAAAAGAGAATGCCATAAGTGCGCCTATCACACCACCTGAAGCCGCTGCATGTGTACTGATTTTTATGCGACTATTGACCAAAGCACATACAATTTGTATGACTAAGGCACCGCCTACCACCCCCATTGCAAAACGAGGCATGTGTATGTTATAGAGCAAATATAGCAAAGCACCATAGCTGATAATGCTCAGTATGTAAGGCACAAAACGACGTTCGCGCTTGCTCATTTGATGTCGGGTCCAACCATTGAGCTTGCGATAGAGATAAATGGTAAAGTGGGGTAACAAGATGGTGAAAAAATACACGATGAGTGTAAGTACTATCTTGGTTTGCAAAGGCAACAAGTTTAGATAACTGAAGATGAATAACACCATAAACGCCACTACTGGTAGATAGAACGGTGCGTAGAGCATCGACACAAAATGGGCTGCCAAAATAAGCATTCGACTGTCTACTTTGGTGCTTCCAGCCTCACCTTTTCCCTTTTTGATGGAGGGTTGAGACGGCATTGTATGTGTGATCGTTTCTGTCATTGAATTATTTTTATTGGGAGGAGTTTTCATATTCTCAATCCCATATTACTTGTTACTTTACTTATCCCTTTCTCAATCTTGCAGTGGGCAAACCCAACATATCTCGATATTTGGCTACAGTGCGTCGTGCCACATTATATCCTTGGGCTTTAAGTTGCACAGCGAGGGATTCGTCTGATAAAGGATGTTTTTTATCCTCTGCCTCTATAAGATCTCGAAGAGCAGCCTTCACTTTACGTGCAGAGAGTTCGTCACCATCGCTTGTCGTAAATTGTGACGAGAAAAAGAATTTTAGAGGATAGGTGCCATAAAGAGTTTGCACATACTTGCTATTAGTAACGCGCGAAACTGTAGAAATATCTACACCAACCACCTCTGCCACTTCTTTAAGGGTGAGCGGTATCAATTCGTTTTCATCATCATCGTTCACAAAAAACGCTTTTTGTTTATGAGCAATGACACGCATTACCGAAAGAAGCGTTTCACGACGACGTTTTAACAAATTAATAAACGATTGTGCAGCATCTACCTTTTGACGAGCATAAGTATAGGCATCTTTTTGCTCGCGCGAAAGCTTGCTTTTATTGGCACCATACTGTTTGATGCTATCACAAAAGGCAGGACTTACTTGTAACTCTGGCACATCACCATTATTAAGTGATACCTGCAATTCATTATCATCGGTTACACTTACATAAAAGTCGGGCACCACAGTTGGTGCTGTGGCTACAGTCGATTCGTTAAGTGCACTGCCTGGACGTGGATTGAGGTGTACCAATAAATGGCGCACATGTTCAAAGGTTTCATCGTCCATTTCAAGACGACGCTTTACCACATCCCAATGTTTACTTACAAAATCCTTAAAACAACGGTCAACCACAGCAAGCGCCAAGGATGTATAAGGACTACGTTGTTCAGAATCTGTTAGTTGTATGTGCAAACACTCTTGCAATGAACGAGCCCCTATTCCACGAGGCTCAAAGGTTTGAAGCACACTGAGCAAATGGTCTATCTCTGCTTTGCTTGTATTTACATTATGATAAATGGCCAACTCATCAGCAATCACTTCGGTATCTTTGCGTAAGAGTCCGTCTTCATCGAGTGAACCTATGATATATTCAATCACCTGCTCCTCGTGTTCATTTAAGTTGTGCTCACTTATTTGACGTTGCAGTTCTTCGTAGAAGGAAGTGCTACCTGCAAACTGAAATTCTGTGCGGTCACGTTCGGCCTCAGCACGTTGTTGCAAATAACTTGGCACATCGTCAGCCGAGAAATAGTCGCCCATAGCATCGGCTTCACGCCCATAGTTTTCAGTATCTTCGTAAGCATTGGGTGCATCAATGTCATCATTTGCTTTATCATCAGCATCTGAGGCACCCATATCGTTACCCATATCTGCAGAATGGTCAGCAGTGTTATCGGCAAAATGGTCTGCATCACTCTCTTCAAGTGCTGCGTTATCCACCATTTCGTCACGCACACGGGTGGCAAGTTCGGTGATGGGTAATTCCACCAACTTGGCCACTGCCACTTGCATGGTCGACAGTTGTTGCGTTTGCACTGCCGCCTGTGTTTGTTCCAGTTTTTGTGCCATAGTTAGCTTGTTTTTTTAGGTTTTTATTTTGTTCCCTCTACTTAATCTTAGCCGTTTGTGGATTACGTAGTCCACTTGCCCCCTTTAAGAAAGCTTTGGCATAACCAAAGTTAAGATTCATGTCAAGACGCACAGGAATATGGTTCTTATCGTCTGTAATATAGAACGTAACGATTTCTTTCTCTTTGCCTTTTTCTTTTTCAACAAAAGAGAAAACGAGACAACGATATTTCACGTTCGTATTCTCCATCTTAAACGTCTTTTTTCCACGATAAATAATGCTCTTCCACTCACAAGTGTGACCGTCAGGCATTAAGAAGTTGATGCGATGTCCCACCTTCATCTTGTCGGCAGAGAAAGAACGCGCACGCATCAACATGCTTATCATGTCAAAACCACAATACTTGCTTATGTGGTTTGAATACTTAGCAGGATTTTTGTCGCGCTGATAACGCATTTTTATTTTGCATTGCCCATTGGGATAACTATACCACACCTCATTTTTGCGATAGGTTTTACCCTCTAACGCTTTTTTAATGTAGTATTTGGGCACAAGATCGAGCCCCATGTAACTCATTAGGGTATCGCGCATCACAAAGATATTGTCTGCAGTCTTTGAACCACGCGTAATAAGATAACTGCGATAAGCAGGATGCCCCCCATACACTGTTTGTGTGGTGTTCATTGAAGCAGAACCTACTTTTATCCAAACAAATTTCCAGTTAAAATAGAGGTCGTAAATAAGCGTTTCACCACTCTTAAAAGCACTATTGCTCGATGAGCATTGTGCACTTGCGCTCAGTCCCGAAAGAACGAACAGCAATAAAAGCATTATTTTTTTCATAAGCGCTAAATGTTTTTGTGGTTGCCCCTAAGTAGCACTGTTTTATTGCGAATAGAAACATAAAGTTTTTTAGCCTTGCTTATTTCTTAAGCGTTCAGCATTGCGACTTTTGGGTGTTTTCTTTTCTTGTTCTTTTTGTTTAATAAGTTCGCGTGGCTTTTGTTCGTTGAGCGGTAAGGCCTTAATTTGCCAATTTTGCTCAATATCCCAATTAGCACGTACGCTAAACTTTTGCGGATAGTAATATACTTCCTCTGCTTGGCGATCTTCAGAATAGCATCCTTCGTCCCACTTTCCGTTATTATTACGGTCGTTAAAGAGTCGCACGTAATAATCATTAGGCGATATATAGAAGAAGTCTGCACGACCATTCTCCACCTTTATCTGCTTTACAAACTTTCCACTCGTATTAAGCAGTTGTACCACAGCATTCGTAGGAGCATCAGGAATCACGAGGAAAAGAGAACCATAAGCATCGGCTGTATTGATGCGAAATTTCATGTCTAACGTCTTGTTTACCTTTCCCGAAATACCTTCTACGGAAGCCGAGTCAACATTAAGCACATACTCTTGTCCAGGTCGCCATTCAGCCCTCAGTGTGTAATTGAGCAAGCGTAATGAGTCTGAATCAAGTTTAAACCTTGCCTCTTGATAGGTACTATCCACCTTCACATAAAGGTGGAATGCGGTAGTATCTATCTTTATAGCAGGTTCGGCAAGTGTAAAGTGAATGTTTTGATCGGGCTTCATGTCCATTCGCGCTGAACACTTTAAAGCCAAGGGTTTAACAGGTGGAGTTTCTTGCGAAAAGTCACCATCTTTATGTCTTTTTTCGAGAGCTTTTCTCCATTTAGCCAAATCTTCGGCTGCAAACTTTTGGCGTTTGGCATACGAGAACTGTGGCACTAATTCAAGCGTATCTGTGCGCATATAAGTTTGCAAGATAGAATCGTTCGTTGCTTCATAAGTATAGGCTATTGCCAAAGTATCTTGATTTACAAGAGCCGTATCGCGTAGCCAATATGTTAATGTATCATTTCCCACAGAACGTTCCACCATAAAAGCATTTGTGGCATCGAAATTCAAACCACGCACTTCAGGAATATGCTTAGAGGGAGCCGTGAAATAAGTAGTAAACTTTTCGGGCTCACGTGTAGATTTTAACAACTGTCGAGTGGTGTTTTTTTCTGTAAAGGCAAGAAGCAACACATCATCGGGCAAGAAGTGCGTATATCGCACACTTTTTATAGTATCAATGCGCACAGTGTCTGCCCAAAGTGTATCGTGACGGATATCGGGGAATGACGAAGGCACAATGTCTTCGCGATTAAATGCAAACATTTCGCCACGCACATATTTAAAGTCGCCATCCATATCCTTCAACGCATAAATGCGATATTTACCTGGCGCCACTCCTTTAATGCTAAAGTGACCATTTCCATCTGTGCGTGCCACACGGTCGAAGGGCAATGTTGTAAACGCTGAGTCAGACAAGTTACTGTGCAAACCCACTAAGATACCTTTTACAGGTTCAAGATCTTCGGCATTAAGCACATTTCCTGCCACCTGCATCGTGTCGAGTTGTGCGCCTGTACTAAAATAATAAGTAAAATTACCAAGCGCATTTCCTTCATTCGTGTCTACAATCGCATCGCTAAAGTCCACTGTATAGGTAGTATTTTCCTTCAAAGAGTCAGCAAGTTGCACAGTTATACGCTTACCTGCTACTTTAATTTCGGGCATTTGCACTTGCGGAGGCGAAATAATTACCTTTTCTTGTGCATTTTCTACCTTGATAAGTTCATCGAACACAATGCTTACTTTTTTGGTATGCTCATTTGTGCCACCTAATGCAGGCGACATATGTACGATGCGCGGAGGAGTTTCATCGAAAGGTCCACCATCAGGACCTGAACCAGGATTGGCACAAGCCACAATGAGTAACGCAGCGGTTAATATAGTAAGTATTTTGCTAATAAGTTTGAGCATATTGTGTTCAAAGTTTGTTCTATAAATAGGATGACCACCTAATTTATAAATTGGACATTAAGCATTCAGTTTCAAAACTTGTTCAATAATTTCTCGATTGTTACTCAGTCGTGGCACCTTATGTTGTCCGCCAAGTTTACCACGGCTTTTAAGCCAATCATTGAAAAGTCCTTTGCGTGCTTTTACCAGTTGCAAGCGCTGCAAGGTAATATCCTTATGTCGCTTTGCCTCGTAGTCAGAATTTATTCGCTGCAAAGCCTGGTCTAACACTTCGGCAAACTGTTCTAAGTCGGCAGGTTCTTTGTCAAATTCTATCACCCATTGATGACGACATTTACCTTCATCGTTCATAAACACAGGAGCTGCAGTATATTCGCTCACCGAAGCGCCTGTCTTTAAACAAGCTTCGTGCAAACCTTTCTCTGCGTTATCTACAATTAGTTCCTCACCAAAAGCATTGATAAAACTCTTCGTGCGACCACTAATTATAAATTTATAGGGATTAGTAGATGTAAACTTCACTGTATCACCTATCTGATAGCGCCAAAGACCGCAAGTAGTACTTATCACAATGGCATAGTTCTTATTCTTCTCCACTGCCCAAAGCGGAAGTACTGTAGGATTAGTTTTTCCCACTTCTTCGAGCGGAATAAATTCATAGAACACGCCATAATCTATCATCAGCAACATGGCTGCATCAAGCGGATCGTTTTGCAAACCAAAGAAGCCTTCTGATGCGTTATATGTTTCCATATAATGCATGTGCGTAGAACGAATCAATCTATGATATTGGTCACGATAAGGAGTAAATGCTACACCACCATGGAAGAAAACTTCCAAATTAGGCCAAATTTCATCGAGATATTGTTTTCCGCTAATTTCGAGCATACGAGTAATCACAGCCATCATCCATGACGGCACACCCGAAATATTAGTAACATTTTTGTGTATAGCCATTTCGGCTATACGGTCACGCTTTTCCTCAAAGTCGCTAAGCAATGCGATTTTTTTAGAAGGAACACGCACAAGGTTTACTAACGGATTGATATTTTCAATGAGAATTGCACTCAAATCACCTACCAACGAACCAGCCACATTATAGTTAGGTGCATGACTACCACCCAATATCAAGGCTTTACCATCAAAGAGTTTACTCAATGGATTGTTATGCAGGTAGAGTGCTACTGCATCTGTTCCACCTTGATAATGTGTATCATGAAGCCCATTCTTACTCACAGGAATAAACTTGCTCTTATCGTTGGTCGTACCCGATGACTTTGCATACCACTTTACCCATCCGGGCCAAAGCACATTACGTTCACCATGTCGCATACGATCTATATACCCTTTCAATTCCTCATAAGTATTTACAGGGACTTGAGCAGCAAATTCCTCGTAACTTCTAATATTGCTATATTTATAACGGTTTCCCCATTCTGTATCCGCAGCTGCTTTAAGCAAATGCTCAAGAACACCGCGCTGAATATCTTCGGCACGACTTTCGTATTGTTCAATAGCACGTAATCGACTATTAAACACGGGGCGTATGATTGATGTCAGATTCATAACAAGTGCAAAGTTAGTGCAAACTGAGTGTAGTACAAAGAGAAAAACTTGTTTTTATTTTTTCCATCCATATCCTCCTACAAACCAAATTAGTGCAAACCAAGTCATACACTCGGTTTGCACTAATTTCATTTATAAAGAGTTTAGTCTTGCTTATAGTTTTCCAAACCCTTCTTCAAATAGTCCACAAATTTATCAACATTTTCGTCATACGAATATGAAGAATTAAGGGGTTGTCCATTATTATCAAGCAACACATAGAAAGGTTGGGCATTGGCACCAAACTTAGAGCGTTGCAAATAACTCCACTTATCACCCACAGTACGCAACGTAGTAGTCTGACCATTCTCGTTTACTTCAATAGGTTCAGGAAGCGGAGCCTTTTCGTCTACATAGAGCGAAATAAGCACATAATCCTTAGTGAGCAAATCGCGCACCTTTGCATCATGCCATACGGCAAGCTCCATCTTACGACAGTTCACACAACCATGCCCCGTAAAGTCAACCATCACAGGTTTACCTGTTTGACGAGCATAAGCCATACCTGCCTCATAGTCTGTAAACTTAGCCTCAATCTTCACAGGGTCAAGATTAAAGTCTTGTGTAGACATAGGAGGAGCAAAAGCACTTACAGCCTTAACAGGAGCACCCCACAAACCAGGTACCATATAAACTGCAAAAGCCAATGATATCAGCGCCAAGAAGAAGCGAGGCACAGAAGTATGCTGTTCATCTTCATCATCATGTGGAAATTTAATCGCACCAAGCAAATACACACCCAACAACGCAAAGATTACAATCCAAAGTGCAAGGAAGGTTTCGCGATCAAGAATGTGCCAACCATATGCCAAGTCTGCTACCGAAAGGAACTTCAAAGCAAAAGCCAATTCCAAGAAACCAAGAACAACCTTTACATTGTTAAGCCAACCACCACTCTTAGGTGCACTCTTAAGCCATGTGGGGAAGAGCGCAAAGAGTGTGAAAGGCAATGCCAAGGCAATGGCAAAACCCAACATACCAATGGTAGGAGCAAGTGCTGAACCACCTGTAGTACTGATTTCTACCAACAAGAAACCAATGATAGGACCTGTACACGAGAAACTAACCAATGAAAGTGTAAATGCCATCAAGAAGATACTGAGCAAACCCGTAGTCTTTTCAGCTTTACTATCTACAGCATCCCCCCACTTGCTGGGCAATGTAATTTCAAAACCACCAAAGAAACTGGCAGCAAAAACTACCAACATCAAGAAGAAGAGGATGTTAAACACCGCATTGGTAGAAAGGTCGTTGAGCGCATTCGCACCAAAAATAGTGGTGATTATCAATCCTAAAGCTACATAAATCACCACAATGCTAATGCCATAAGTCACCGCATCACGAATACCCTTTTTCCTATCGCCTGAACGCTTCAAGAAGAAACTTACCGTCATGGGGATAATAGGCCATACACAAGGTGTGCAGAGTGCAATAAGTCCACCAATAAAACCAAGGAAGAATATGTAATACCAAGCCTTACCGCTCACATCGTTAGCGTCTTCGCCAAAGCTTTTCAATTCCTTCACTACGGGGGTCCACAATGCTTGAACCGCAGTGCTATCAAGTGCTTGTACAGGCACTACGGCAGTATCTGCCGCAGCAGTAGGGTTACCCAATGTGTCTACTGCTTGAGGTTGCGCAGATTCTTGTGCAGCCTTTTCCTCCTCTGCCTTAGTTTCGGCTGTAGGTGCAGGACCATCTGTGCCCTTTACTTTAGCATCTACACTTGTGGGAGGAAGACAATTCTCATCGTTGCAAGCACCATATTTAAGGTAGCCTTTCAATTCATAGTCTTTGTCGAGCAACTCCACGCGCTGCGTAAACGTAGCGCTACCCTCAAAGAATGTTACGGGCATCTCAAAGATAGGGTCTTGCATCGTCTTGGCTCCAGGACCTGCCTTAAGCGAGCCTTTAAGTTTAGCACCCTTAATTTTGTCTACACCAAACTGTGCACGGGTAGGACCACCCTCACCAATATTGGTAGAGTAAATGTGCCAACCTGGTTGTGCTGTACCAGTAAAGACGATGTCGATGGTGGTTGCATTCACGCGCTTGTACTTCACGCTGAATTTTACCTGCGCCTGCACTGCCATCACAGCAGTGATAAGGAGCATCATTGTCAGTGAAAAAAATCTCTTCATTGATTATAGTTGATCTGTTATGGGCAACTGCTAGTAAATGCCAGTTGTTTAGTTTTTAGATAATAAACTTATGACAAAAGCTTTACAAACTTAGCCCTTCTCATCACGCTTAATCTCCTAAACTAAGCAACCAACGATTATTAGAACCGCCGTTATATATTATTTTGGGCACAAAATTACTACTTTTTTGGGTTATGAGCAAACAAACTGCTGTGTGTCAAGGGGATATGACAAGAAAATGTGTAACTTCGCCACCTATTCATAGCTATCTTATTGCAATCTCACTGCCTATGTCCATCAAACTCATCCCTATCAGGCGCTGCGCCACGTGGATTAAACGTTTCCGCCACCGTCGTGGTTACGGCATTCACTCTCCTTTTGCCTTTAACTTTGTAACTGGCGTAGTTTACGAAACGGGAACATATTATGCCTACCAACCCTTGCGTCAACGCTACGACCTCACACCTTGCAAACATGGTTTAAGATGGAAGGATGCCAAATTTCTGTTTAGATTAGCAAACTTTCAGCGTCCTACCACTGCTTTTTTACAAGGTTTTGGGTCTGACGGATTGACACAGGCACTACTCAACGCAGGCAGTTGTCACACACTATTTTTAGACCCATCATTGCAAGCCTCAGCCCACATGGTAGTAATGGATAGCAGTTGGACACTCGAAACAGCCCGTCTTCACTTACTTGCTCTACCACCCGGTGGCATGTTAGTGATGCAAGGTGTTGGCCATGGCATTCAACAATCAAATTGGAAAGAGCTACTTAGTATGTCCCAAGCTCAAATTACCTTTAACCTCTATGATTGGGGCATCATAATGTACCGACCCGAATTGCAGCGAGCACATTACATCATAAATTATTTTTAGCTCCTTAGAATTTTAAATTCCACACTTAACCATGATTTTTACTAAACAAGGTGACAACGGCACCACCTCACTTCCCGATGGTACACGTGTAAACAAAGACCATATAGCCATTGAGTTCTATGGCACTCTCGATGAACTTAGTAGTCACATAGGATGGCTTGCAGCTGACATTACTGCCGAACTTGCCATTCCCTTTCAACACGAACTGCAACTATTAGAACAAGCACAACGCCTCTTCTTTAATTTGGCTGTAGACCGCAATAGTGATAACCAACAAGATTTTCCTACTCCACAAAAAACTGACGTTGAAGCACTCGAAGCACAAATAAAAGCCATAGATACCGAAGTGGACGGACTATTTAAGGGCTTTGTACTGCCTGGTGGACATTCTCTTGCTGCACATGCTCATGTGGTACGCACACAATGCAGACGTGTAGAACGTCAATGGATAGCCATGCTACAAATGAAACAAGCTGAATTTCTGCACATTAATCAGTCTGAAACATTGCCCTATATCAATCGCTTATCCGACTTTTTATATGCCATAGCCAAAAAAATCAACTATTTGACGGGATTCAACGAAAAAAAAGCACATTGAATGTTGCTTTATTGAATTAAAAACGTACTTTTGCCGCCAAAACGCAGAATAAAACCGTAAAAAGTAATTTTATAACGGTATAAAAAATAAACCACATTGTAAAATCTATAACCCATAAATAACTATGTATTGGACATTAGAATTGGCCTCGAAGCTCGAAGATGCTCCTTGGCCCGCAACAAAAGACGAACTTATTGACTATGCTATGCGTTCGGGTGCTCCTATGGAGGTCGTAGAAAACCTTCAAGAACTCGAAGACGAGGGCGAAATATACGAAACCATTGAAGATGTTTGGCCCGACTATCCCACAAAAGAGGATTTCCTCTTCAACGAGGACGAATACTAATCGCTCAAAAAAGCTACACGAACAGCTTAAAGCGTTGAATATAAGCGGTATAGGAATTGTGAGACAATATTCCTATACCGCTTTTTGGTACCACTTGATTATCCTTGCGATAAGTCCGTATTTAAGAATTTAATGCAATGAGCTGATTCGTTATTATTGGAATAAAAATAACTTTCAGAAAAATTGTAGTATTCCTCTATATATTGTATATTTGCACTTGACAAGTTCGGAAAAGTGTTATATTTGACACAAAACAGAAGTAATTGGTGCAAATATGAGAATTGAAAGAGACATAATAAATAAATTCAAGGAATGGAAAGATTCTGAAAAGCATAAGCCAATTCTGTTGAAAGGAGCCCGTCAGATTGGCAAGACATGGGCTATGGAGGAGTTTGGAAGAGAATGCTTCGACTATACGGCGAAATTTGACTTTGACCGCCAGAAAGAGTTGTTGTCTGCCTTCACTGAGTCAAAGGAACCGGCACGCATAATAAAGGAACTCGCCCTTTATAGCCAAGTGCCACTTGTTCCAGGCAAGACACTGCTCATATTCGATGAGATACAAGAATGTGAAGAAGCGCTCAACTCGTTAAAGTATTTTTGTGAAGATGCTCCCGAATGGCATATTATTGCAGCAGGTTCATTGTTAGGAGTGGCTGTTAAAAGGAGGAGAATGACCGTACCAGTAGGAAAGGTGCAGGTTATGCGTATGTATCCGATTACGTTCAAAGAGTATCTGCGAGCCAGCGATTCCCAGACATTCAATTTTGTAGAACAGATAGTACAGCCAGAGAAATTGCCTCTTATTATACTTGACAAGTTGAAGTCAGAATACCGCAGATATATGGTGTCTGGAGGAATGCCGGAAGCAGCCGTAAGTATGCTTGAAAATCAGGGAATGCAAGCAGTGGACGATATATTGCAAGGCATATTGGACTTGTATGAACTTGACTTTGCCAAGTATGCAGAACCTCGCGAGATACCACGCATCCATGCTATTTGGCGTTCACTTCCATCTCAACTTGCCAAGGAAAATAGAAAGTTCATATATAAGATTATAAAGAAAGGAGCAAGAAGTCGTGATTATGAAGACGCTTTGTTGTGGCTTGAAGATGCTGGTATGATATATCGCGTGAATGCGGTGTCGAAACCGGGAATGCCTTTAAGTGCCTACGAAGAACCAGACATATTCAAGATTTATGCCAGTGACTGCGGACTGTTGCGACGATTGGCCGGACTACCGGGAAGCATCGTCATTGACCCGACTGCCAATTACACAGAATTTAAAGGCGCAATGGCGGAGAATGCAGTGCTGCAAAGCCTGTTGCCATCGTATGGTTCAATGCCTTACTATTGGTCTTCTGAAGGAAAGGCAGAGATTGAATTTCTGTTACAGCGAGAGGATGAGATAATCCCTGTAGAGATAAAGGCCGAAAATTGTGTCAGTGGAAGAAGTATTGTTGTTTATAACGAGCGTTACCAGCCCAAGAACCGCATACGTTTCTCGTTTCTCAATTTACAGCAAAACTGTGGGATGTTGGCTTGTCCCTCGCCTTTAGCTGAGTGGGCTATGAAATGGTTGAACAAATAATTGTCAAGCAAAAGTGATTCGTTTCGCCTTTCATGGTCTTTCACTACAAAATAAAATGATCGAAAAGGCTGACACAATAGTATAATCACTTGAAACTCAGCACGCCTTGTTCCTCTTCAACGAGGACGAATACTAATCCGTAAATAGCTTAAAGCGTAATCATAAAAGCGATATGGAAATTTCAATAAGAAGTTCCATATCGCTTTTTAATGGTTTTCTCTATATTAAGAGAAATGTTTAGTCTGAAATGGTAAACTCAAAATATTGATAGTCTTTGCAAACAACGCTATTACCATAAGCATTTTGTGTAGTGTGTGCTTGCGTACCGATAGTGAGTTTATTATAACCTCTACTACATGCGTAGTCCTTGCCACCCCAATTCACCTTATAGGCATTGGTCGATGTGTTTTTATAGGCTCGAATATTCGAAGCTACCACTTTTGTAGCTGGCGTAGTTTTTTTTGTGGTTGGGCAATAATAATATGGCGCATATCCCGATGCCGACACCGAAATCCATCCATCACCAGTTTCACCACCAGTGCCACCGCCAACTTCGCCATAACCTTCGCAAACACCACGTACAGCTACACCATAAAAAGCTGGAAATTCGTTTACCACTACCCCATCCGCGTTCGCAAAAAGCCTTAATGACAAGTAGTTATATTCCGCTCCACTTATCGTAGACGACCATACTTGCGCATAGGTGCCTTGATATTTATTATTGTCTATACACGCACCACTACATGGAAAGAAAATGCTATTTCCATTAGGACCTTTTACATTAAAACCAGCAACCCCATTGACGGAAGTTTTGGTCCACGTACATTTTTTTACCAATTCCGATAACTCAGCAGATGTAGGCATACGCCATGGAGTACCCATTTTGGCTGTTGCTGCATCATAGTAGTTCATTCCGCTGATATCAGTACCAATACAGGTGAAATATCTAGAACCTTCATCGCGAAAATAATTAGATTGAGAATAATAATTCTTGGTCGCAACTTCACCCCAACAATAATAGTCGCCATACTCTTCAGGAGTATTTGCTCCTACATTACATTTAGCCCACAAAACCGAAAGTCCCAAATCTACGGCACCTTTTATTTCGTTGGCTTTACCCTCAGCAGAAAAATCTACATATTCCACTTTGTCATAATCATATTTTATAACTTGGCCGTCTTTCATATGTACATTTACTGTCTGAGCATTTATTGGAGCTACCGATGCCACTACGACCATTGCCGATACTATAAAATTCTTCATCATTTTAATGTTTTAAGGTGTTTCTAACAATTTGTTTTTTTAATCTAAAGTTCTAACGATCTGGGTTTTGCAAAACCTTTTTACCATTCTTAATAACTATTCCGCTATAAGAATCAGATACACGTTGTCCATTCAGATTATACAGAGGGACATCCTTAGTTTTCTCCTTGAATATCAAGGAATTGGTATGTGTATTAACATCAGACGTAATAAATGCTAAATACACTTTCAAAAGGTCGGTCGGTGCATACTCTTTACTTTCCAACTTGGTTGATAAAGTCACAGTAGTACCATCAAAATAAAGTCGCGGAGAATCAGCCAAGGAGTATTCTGTTTTTACTCCCGAAGACGTCATCACTACAAGTCCAGTCTGTTTGCCATCGTCTGCATTTGCTGTAACAGTGGGCAGTAAGACTAGAAGCAGCAAAACTAATTTTAGAATTTTCTTCTCTACCATAACAAATGTTTTTTAGTTTGCCTATCAATTCCCTAACGTCGGCATCATGTAAATAATCTCAAAGCAAAAGAACGAGGAATTTTATCTACATCTATCCATAAAAACATACTATGCCAAAAATGCTTTCACAAATAGTACGTCGATAACATTCTTTTTCCATCCGTTAACCTTACAAAGGTAAATGCCATTGTGTACGTGTTGACAAACTCGTACAACAAACAAGCTTTCGGTTACAAATATAGACAATAAAACAATTATTATGAAATAATTGAGCATTTATTTTCTAAATTGCCAAAATTCAACACTATTATCTAAAGAAAATGCAAGGTGAGCGCAGAACATCAAGTTTACTTGAATGTTATGCCGAACCGCAGCTTTTCTTATGTGAAATTTATAATTTACCCACAAACACAACGAATAAAACAGAAAACAATATGTAAAGAAACAACGCATACACGTATGCGCACATACAAGCGCAATTTATAAGTATTATTAACAAAAAAGCGAAGAAATTGTTTTAAACGTATTACGTTTTTATCGTATATTTGCAGCCGGTATTACCCTAAGCAAAAAAATATCTTTCTATAATTTAATAATCCTACATCTACATGAGTATTTTTACACGAATTTCTACTCTGTTGGGAATGGCTGCAATAGCTATTTCTACATGGGCCGACGTTCCGTTTAAGCCTACCACCATTACCGATGGTAAGTTTGCAACCGACACCGAGTGGTATACCCTTGGTATTGGTGCTGCGAAACTCCGTATTTCTGACAATGGCACTGACAATTTTATCACACTTGGCGGTTTTATTACTGCCGACGACGAAAACATGTGGTGCTTTGTGGGTAATGAAACCGACGGTTTTAAAATCTACAATAAAAAAACAGGTATCACAAAGGTACTTGCTGCTCCTGCCACGATGGACGGCAAATCTGACGGTACGGCTTATGCCTATCTGCAAACAGCCGAAGGCTTGGCTAACACGCAGTGCGACCTTTGGGACTTTAAGGCTGCTACCAAAAAAAGCGATGGAGGTGCCTTAACCATTAAAGGCGGATATTTTGTAAACGAACACGGACACGCCTCAAACATCTTGAACAACCGTGGTGGTAAACTTGCCTTTTGGGTAGGCGGTTTTGACGATGGATCGGTTGTCAGCATTGAAAAGGTTAACACTGAGTTCACTGTGAGTACCTCTACAGGTACCATGGATGCAAACTTTACCAATAAGTGGACCTCGAATGATTCTAATCCCAACTTAACCCTTACAAATGCCTATAAGAACATGAAGGCTGAAGGTGAATATGTCTCAGTTTACTCTGGTAAGATGAATTCTCCCTACACCTTGACAGTTCCCGTAGGTTATAAAATTGTAAGCTTTAGCTTTACTGCCGAAAAGAAAACTGCAAGCGCAAACGCTATCAAGGTTATTGCAGAAGGTAAAGAATACGATGTAACCTCTGAAGCCCAAAAGGTAAGCGTAGAAGGTTTGGAATCAAACTCTGCAAAATTTGAAATTAAAGGTGCAAGCGAAGCCGTATTGCTCAAGGACTTCGTTGTAAAAGTTGAACGCACCTTTATCAAACCTGAGCCTCAAACCAACTTGATGACTTGCACCAAGTTGCCTTGCTATCGTATTCCTGCCATCGCTAAGGCACACAATGGCGATATCATTGCCATTGCCGACTACCGTCACAATGGTGCTGACATTGGTTTTGGTGGACAACTCGATTTGCACGCTAAAATTTCGAAAGACAATGGCGCAACTTGGAGCAAAGATCCCATTGTTGTTGTAAATGGTGCCGAATACAAAAAGGGCAGTGCCAACGCCGTGGGCTATATCAACACTGGCTTTGGTGACCCTTGCCTTGTTGCTGACCGCGAAAGCGACCGTGTATTGTTAATGAGTTGCACGGGTTCTGTATCATTCCCCAGCGGTACTCGCAACAATCACTTGGGTATCGTTCGCTTCTATAGCGAAGACAATGGTCAAACATGGTCTAAGCCCGTTGAAATTTCAGAAAGCATCTATGCTCAATTCGACACTTGCACCATTGGCACAGCCAAGTCTATGTTTATTGGTTCGGGCCGTATCTTCCAAAGTTCTACTGTAAAGGTAAAGGACTACTACCGCATCTATTGCTCTATACTTTTCCAAGATGTGAATAGTACAAACAAGAACTATGTAATTTATTCAGACGACTTCGGTATGAACTGGAAGGTTTTGGGCGGTGTAAACGTAGCACCTATCCCCAGTGGTGCCGACGAACCTAAGGCAGAAGAATTGCCCGATGGCTCTATCCTCTGTAGCTCACGTATCTATGGCGGACGTGCTTACAACATTTTCCACTTTACTAACAGCGAAAAGGCTGAAGGTTATTGGGATAAGCGTGCCGACTCTAACGCAAGCAACAATGGTGTTATTGCCGAATCCAACAGTTGCAATGGTGAAACAATGATTGTACCTGCCACACGCAAGGCGGATGGCAAAAACGTATTCCTCTTCCTCCAATCTGTTCCCTTCGGTGGTGGACGTACCAATGTGGGTATCTACTACAAGGAATTGGCTTCGCTCAACGACTTTATCACCCCCGACAGCCTCGCTGCTAACTGGGATGGTCGTCACCAAAGCAGCTACATAGGTTCTGCTTACTCTACTATGACCTTGCAAAAGGACAACAAGGTAGGCTTCCTCTACGAAGAAAGCACTTTGGGTTACGACTACACTATCGTTTACAAAAACTACTCACTCGAGCAAATTACCGATAGCACATACACCTTCTACGAAGCAGACGAAGCTGCACTCAAGGCTTTGCGCAACGAAATCGTGAATAATGGCATCAACCAAAAAGTAGATGGTGTAAAAAAAAATTCAGGTTTCGTGGGATGCATCAGCAAGGAAGGCGCAGAAAGCATTGAAACAGCCTACAAAGCATACACCGACGCACCCTCGAAAGAGAACTACGAAGTCCTAAATGCTGCCATCGCAAATGCTCCTCGCTTGCAAATTGAGCGTGGCATTAAATATCGCATTCGTAACAGCGAACGCAAAAATGCAACACTCTATCTTGTAGCAAACGCTAATGGCGCTACTGCTGCCACACTCAACGAGTCTGACCAAAGCCAACTCTTCTCGTTTGTACCTGCCGAAAATAGCACTTGGAAGATTACAAGCGAAGGCGAAGGTGTTTATCTCGGTGCAACAGGTAAGACAGAAACAAAAACTCCCGTAGTAAAAACCGTGGCAGAGGCTGCTGCCTATAAGGTGAACTCTTCGAGCAATGGTCTTAGCGCATTGGTATGCACCACTCCTACTGCTGCAAATTTCCCTGCTTTGCACCTTGCTGGTGACTGCACACGCATTGTACCTTGGACAGCAGATGCCAGTGCCAGTCTTTGGTATATCGAACCTACTGACATTGCCACCGACATCAAAACAGTAGAGGCTATCACACAGAAGGCACCTACTGCCATCTACGACCTCCAAGGTCGTCGTCTTAACAAGACTCCGCGTCAAGGCATTTACATCACCTCAGACCGCAAAAAGCACATTGCAAAATAATTTTTCGATCCATTTAAAATTTTGATATAAATGAAAGCTCATAGCACAAAGCTTTGCAGCAGACATATATTAGCAATTTTATAATTCTTAAAAAAGCTCTCACACATCTTGTTTCACCACAAGATGCGTGGGAGTTTTTTTCTTATTTCCATAACAATTCCTATCTATCTATGAAAGTAATTAATCTTGGCGAACGCAGTTCAGTTATAAATTCATACATGGCACAGTTACGCGATGTGGATATTCAGCAAAACCGCACGCTCTTCCGTCGCAACATGCAGCGCATTGCCCGTGCCATAGCCTACGAAGTAAGTCGCACACTCAATTATTCAGACAAAACCATCACCACACCCCTCGGCACAAAAGAGGTTCCCACCTACGACGACCGCATTGTAGTGGGCACTGTACTACGTGCTGGTGTCGCATTCCACGAAGGTTTTCTCGACACATTCGACCAAGCCGACTCTGCCTTTGTTGCAGCACATCGTGACGAAGGTTTACGCGATGACATTAAAATTCACGTAGACTATATTGCTGCCCCAAAACTCGACGATTGCACCTTCTTGATGGTAGACCCTATGCTTGCCACAGGTGGTTCGCTCGAACTTTCTTATAAGGCATTCCTCACACACGGCACACCCAAAAAACTCCACATTTGTTGTGCTATTGCCGCACAAGAGGGCATTGACCACTTGTGCAGTGTATTCCCCGACGACGTAACCCTTTGGGTGGCAGCAGTCGATCCTATTCTTAACGAAAATGCTTATATCGTACCAGGTCTGGGCGATGCGGGCGATTTATCGTTTGGACCCAAACTTTAAAATTCTAGGTGAAATGAGTTTAGGGGGGATATTTTGTCCCCTCTAAACTCATTCAACTTTTTACATCCTACAATTATGAATATAAACAAAAACACATGGTTGTGTTCCCTCCTTCTTGCGGTTTGTGCGCAAACCTCGCAAGCACAGGTGCAGGTAACTAAAACTAACGACCAAATAACCATTGGCAATGCCTATCTTTCGCGCACATTCCGCATTGCTAACGGACGTCTTACACCAGGCGAACTTACCAATAAACGTGCAGGAGGCATTGTGTTTACCCCCTCTGCAGGTAGTGAGGAGTTTGCACTCAATCCGCAAAAGCGTGACTACACCCCCCTCAACCGACAAGAATGGACAGCAGAGGCTGACTCATGGTGCGTAGAGTCTGACATGGTGGGCAATCCTTCTCTCGCCATCGATGGTGACAACGGCACCATGTGGCACACTTGGTATGCAACCCCCAAAGAGGGTGGAAAAAAAGGTAACAACAAGTTGCCACACAGCCTTATCATCTCTTTGGGCAAAAAGAGTGTCTTCCGCGGTTTTGGCTACTTGCCCCGCTCTGGCGCATACGGTGCTATGTCGAATGGCAACATCAAGGGCTACGAATTCTATATCTCTAACGATAAAAAGAAATGGACGCTTGTCAAAAAAGGCGAACTCAAATACACCAACGTAGAAACCATTTGGGTGGCGCTCGACAAAGCGTATAAGGCTAAGTACGTAAAACTTACCGAAACCTCTTCTACCAATGGCAGTCAATTTGGAGCTTGTGCCGAATTCTACCTTACAAACGAACCCGTTAAAACCAACAATGCCCCAGCCACAGGTCTCAAGGCATCTGCCATGAAACTCAACAACGTGCGCACCGAAAACATGCAAGGTGGCAAGCGCATTATTTTCGACCTTGCTCCCACTGCCTACACCAACCCCGCCGATGGCATTACATCTACTTGGGACATCGACATGGTGGTTGAGATGAACGACAACGATCACTTTATGCGCAAATATTTGCTCATAAAGGCTGCAGACGCCACAACCCGCCAACTGCCCATCGACTACATCGAAATGGAAAATTTAGGCACTCAGCAAGTGGCTACCACTAACAAATGGACACGCCAACAAGCTGCAGGTGGCGAAGGTGGCATGTCGGCTTACACCATCACATTGGGGCAACCCGTGTATGTGGATGGCTTATTCTTTGGTTCTGAATTTCCACAAGCCGAAAACGAAATCGACGACAAAGGTCAATACCACACACGCTATTATAGTGGCAAATCGTTGCAAACACTCGACCTCAACGAACATCGACTTAATGCCGAGGGTCAATTCCGCACATGGAATAATGTGATTGGTGCCACACGCTCAGCTACCGACCAAAACGTCATTCGCACAGACTTTTTCCAATACATCAACACCATAGCACGCCCCATCCAAGCCCGCATGCAGTATAACTCATGGTACGACTGGATGATGAACATCACCGAAGAACGCATCAACTCCTCGTTCGTAAAGATGGAACACGGCTTTACCAAATACGGTTTACGCCCCATGGACTCGTATGTCGTAGACGATGGTTGGAACAACTATAGCCAAATAGGTACACCCGAGTCGGGCGATACACCCAATAAAACGGGTTTCTGGGAGTTTAACTCAAAATTCCCCACAGGTCTCAAGGGTGCTAGCGACATAGCCCACCGCTTTGGTTCGGGCTTCGGCATTTGGCTCGGTCCACGTGGCGGATATAACTTTAACCAAGAATGGGGAAAGTTGCTCGAGAAAAATGGAAATGGCACCTATAGCACCACCACCTACGATGCCGTAACGGGCGACTCTGTCTATGTGTCTAAACTCAAAGACTTCTTCCTCACCCAACAGCGCAACTATGGTGTAAATTATTGGAAACTCGATGGTTTTGCCACACAACAACCGCAGGCTTCAACCAACGGACGTTACATCACAGGCGGTAAAAATGGCAACTACTACTTTACAGAGCATTGGGAGCGTTGGTATCGCACCCTCTCTGCCATGTATACCGATGCCGATAGTCGCAACCAAAACCTGTGGATTAATCTTACCTGCTACGTCAATCCGTCGCCTTGGATTTTGCAATGGAGCAACTCCGTGTGGATCCAAAATTCACGCGATATGTGGCACGAAGTTGTAGAAGGTCGCGACCACGAAATGGACCAACAACTCTCATATCGCGACGACCGCTACTACACATTCATAAACCGCCAGCAGTTGCAATTTCCGCAAGCCCACATCTTTAACCACGACCCTGTTTATGGCAAAACAGGTGGTGTTTCGCCCAACGCTATGACCGATGCCGAATTCCGCGCCTACCTCTACATGATGGCAACACGCGGTACTGCTTTTTGGGAAATGCTCTATAGCTACAACCTCATGGACGAAGGCAATAAATGGATGATCAATGCCGAGGCGCTCAATTTCATAGAAAAAAACTACGAAACCCTGCGCCACTCGCTCTACTTTGGCGAGTCACCTCTTGCAGGCAAAGTTTATGGTTACTCATGCTGGCAAAAAAACAAGGCAAACAATCAAGCTGAAGGCATTGTGTCATTCCGCAACCCCTCAGCCCATGCCCAAACTTACACCTTCACGCTCAACAATACTGTGGGCGTGCCCGAGGAGGCAGCCAACCTTACTGCCTCTTTGATTATGGAATATACAGGCAATGACGCCGATAGCACCGAAACGGTCACACAATTTACCGACATCAACCAAGGCAAATTATTGGCGTATGCCGACACGCTCACCCTTACCCTGCAACCTGGCGAAATTCGCTTGGTGCGTTTTGGTGCCAAAGACGTGCAACCTGCCCAACCTTTCAAGGCTGAGAGCACTGCCCAAGGCGAAGTTTTATTGCAAATGGATAAACCCGTAGTGGCACAAGCAACCAACTTCGAGCTTTATGCAGGAAACAAACGTGTGGCTAAAGCTGAAAGCGTAACCACTGCTGCCGACTATCGCACCCTCACACTGAAGTTCCATGCTAAACTCAATGACATTAAAAAGTATAACGTGCGCATCAAGGGACTAAAAGATTGGAATGGAAACACCACCGAAGCCTCATCTCCCATATTCTATTTTGCACCCGATAGCACCTTTGTACGCATCGAAAAGCCTGTTGACATTCGCGAGCAAGTACATCTTGGCACTCAAAAAAGCATCGTGGGCAAGGGTGGTTTCAGAGTAAACTTTACGCTCACCACCACCGAGAACGACACGCAAATCATGCGTCAAGGCGATGAATATGGCATTTACATTGTGCGTGGCAAATTGCGTTTCAAGTTGGGTGACCTCACTGCAAATTCCGAGGTAGCAGTAAACGATGGCAAACCACACAACATTCAATGCTTGCGCGAGAACAATGGCATGATCAAGATTTTTGTGGATGGCAAGTTACAACAAACCGTCTATAACAAGAATCACGTATGCGAACCCATTGCAGCAGCCCCCATCATCTTGGGCGAAGCCAAAAAAGTCATTTCGCTTACCACTTTCGAAATTGGAATTTAATATTTTAGAAGCGACAAGAATATAGTGTCGTTATAAGGAATTACCCTGTTAGAAGGGGGGCAAAACCCGCAAAAAGTCGTGCACAATTTTATCGGTTTTTGACGTCGATAAGGGGCATGATAAATGGGTTACCCCGTTAGGTAGTCTGTTAAATATTTCGTAGGAGTGCAAGGTTCGGAGCAAGCGACTGAAAGTATCGCGAATAAGAGATTATTTTACTAATTGAAAGTAATCGATTTATGTTACAAAATATAGCATTATTGAGTAGCATTTTGCAGTTTCTCAAAACCTGTCACGCGTATTGTTACACCCTACTTCTAACTTTGCACTCGAATCATAAACGAGAAGATTATGGAAGAAAAGAATATACAGATTAGCAACGCAGAGACGTGTGTACCTCCATCTCCAGTCTTTGTGTACGAGAGTCACCCCAGTGGCACTCATACCTATGGCGATGCGAAGATAGCAAAGGAACAATATGGAGCGATTGATGGTTTTTGCGTGGGTAGACATGGCAATAGTTACGCAATCCCGACTAACTTCAATACCATAGAGGGCGAGTTTACTTGGATCGTAGAAGACTTCATTGCCTATGCCAAGCAGCATGATGAACGAAAATTCATCGTCAGCCGCATACGTTGCGAGCGGTCGTTGATCAATGAGGAAGATATCATTCCTTTGTTCAAGGATGCTTTCAAGTTACCCAATGTGCAGTTGTCTGATGAATGGTTTGATGAACTTATGAATTTGATGACCCTGGATGACTACGAGGTTTATCCTATACGTACAGATGAGGACTTGATTCCGAGGGTGATGGACGATGAAAGTTTGTTTTACCTCTGCCGTAAATATCGGGTGGAGATAGGCTACGGATTGGATAAGATGCTACCCAAAGTACGCATCCGCTATGTCCTCGACAACAAGAAGTTTGGCTACGCTGACTTTGGCGACTATTTTTTCTGGGTGGATAACGGACTATATGTTTGGCACAAAGAAGAGGAGTTTTCCGAAGACCATAATCCTGATGTGGTGGAAGACTTCTTCGGACACAGCTGCAAGGGGCGAGGTTATACCTGTCGGCACATTTTTGCCGGTATAGATACAGGCTTTGACGATAACGAGAAGAGCCGTATGTTTACAGGTGACATCGTGCAAGTGACGTATCCCGATGGTTCTGAAATGGGTGCATTGTGTTTAGCATCCATTGTGGGTGAAAATGGAGAAGGTTTCTATGGATTCCCATTAGACAACCATAGTTTGACACTGCAGATGTGCAAGGAAGAGGGCTATTACTTGAGGCGTATTGGCACGGTCTTCTATCAGCTCGACAACAGCGAAATCCCCGAACCAATATGGGAAAAGGCTTTGACGTTCAACAATAACAGATGGTCGAAAGAGGAATACGAGAACCATCTCGTTATGGCGAGATATACCCCGAACTACGATCAAGAGTTATGGAAATATCTTGGATATGAGATACTCGGCATAGATGAATTCGAATGGAAATAAAACAAAAAACGATGACAATGAACAACAAAACTCAATCAAGTGCTTCATCTCAAGCAGAAAAAGCACGAATTGGAGCCATCGGCGAAAATGAGGTAGTTTCAAAACTTATGCAACACGGATGGGATGCTTTCAATGCAAACTGTACGTTGAAAAATTACAAATCTATTGATATTGTATGCTTGAAAAGTACTCAGAAAAATCTGGAAAAACCATGGATGCCAGAAGTTGCCCTTATACAAGTAAAGACAAGCGTGCAGAAGACAATACCAGCAGGATTCAAGATAAAGGAGAGTCTTCAAAAGAACACGCTTGAACAGCAAGTGAAAGGCCCTTACGTTTTCATATTGGCAGACACAAGCAAAGAGGCATGGTCATTTCGCTACTTCATCATATCACGGCAACAATTTATTGAACTATTACACGCTGCACATGATTGGTACAAGAATGGCTATCACAGAGAAAAAGCCATTTCTGAAGAAAGTCCTGCGTGTATGAAGGTAGAATGGCTTGAGGGCAAGGATGAGAAAGAAACAAAAAATCATGTAGCTTTCCACAATCCGTTGAATGGCGTGTCTTGCGAAAATTGTTGGGAAAATATTTGGAAAGACTAATTTTATGTCTCTCATTCAGAAATATATTTGGGTGGTGAAGACCATTCATCGGGCAGGACGCATCACGCTGAGGGAACTCAACGAGAAGTGGCTGGATAATGTTGACCTTAGCGGAGGTCTAGACTTGCAACGCCAGACCTTCGACAGATGGAAGGGCAGTATTCTCGACATTTTTGGCATTGTTATAGACTGCGAGCAGTGCGGTCGGTACAATTATTTCATTGCCAATCCGAAAGTATTGGAGAGAGGTGAGATGCGCACATGGTTGCTCGACACCTACGGAACGGTGGATGCCCTGTCGAATAGCCTGTCCATACATGACCGCATACTGACGGAGGATGTTCCTTCAAGCCAAAATTTTCTGACCACTGTATTGGAAGCGATGAAAACCAACAGCGTGCTCAAGGTTACCCACCAAAGTTTCGGGAAGAATGAAACCAAGACCTTTGCCGTAGAACCCTATTGCGTGAAGATGTCGGCGCAACGTTGGTACTTGCTGGCACGTAATGTGGACAAAAACTATCTGCGCCTTTACGCCTTGGACAGACTGATTGGTGTAGAGATGACTGATGCAAAGTTCAACTTGCCGAAGAGCTTCAATGCCAAGGAATTTTTCTCGGAATACTTTGGTATCATGCTCAACGATAAAGTGCCTGTGCAACGGATTGTGTTGCGTGCCGACGAATACCATCAACACTACATGCGGACGTTGCCTTTGCATCCATCGCAGAGGGAGATATTCGCTTGCGACAAGTATGCCGACTTTGAACTGCATCTTCGCCCAACATACGACTTCTACATGAAGTTGATGAGTTTCGGAAATATGATAAAGGTTATGGAACCACAGAGTCTTCGGGACGAGTTGTGTAAGTGGCTAAGGAAGACGATGGAAGTGTATTCTGACAAACCTTCAGATTGAAGGATATTTTCAATTTAGAATGTGTCACAGTCTTAGTTTTACAACTATGTTTGATGTTATAGCATAGGCAGAGGTACACAAAAAAGCCAGATATGAGAGATTGGGTAACAAACCCTTTCTAACATATCTGGCTTATTTATTTCACGTCTGTTTCAGAAGACATTCGTACCAAGTTTCCTGAAAATTTTGGTTTACATCAAAATTTTGGCTCACTAGTAAAAACCTGTGTTTGATTATTTGAGTTAGATTAATATTCACGCGCCAGACTCACCCCATTAGGTAGGGGGTAACATATAACCCAACGCGGCACCCTGTTATGGCTATACATTCTCAAAAGTGACCAGTGACCGAGTGACTTTTGTCTGATTTTTTTTCATAAAGATTTAATTATCAATGAGTTATGCATATAACAAAAGTCACTTTTTGGGTCACTTTTTTGTTGAAAAGTCACTTTTATTTAAGTGACTTTTTTAGAATCTGCACAGTTTCTTTTGGAAGAGAAAAATAATGATTCCCAATTAAACACTAGGAAACTCTGCCGTTTTAATCATTCAAAATGAGTTTCTTTGCCCTCGTTTTTGTGCTTTCACTTTTTCATCTCGTAATCTTGTATTCGCAAGCAAATTTTAGTATCCAAATTTTCGACAGATTTAAAGACGATGGCATCCAAATAACATCCCGATGAAATTCCGAAGACATACCGATATCATCCCGAAGGGTCAGAATTGCTAAAATGAGGCAAAATTTTTACACGCACCATGAGAAAAACTTGTAGAATAATTATTTACAGATTATAGACTACAAAAATTCGCACACTTAGGAGATTTTATGCCTACACAAAACATATCAATGAAAAAAAATGTGTCTACCACAAATCGCACAACTAAAAGCGTGCGCTGTTGAGTGTGGCGACATACGAAAAACCAGGTATGTGAATTCAGAATAATTCTTATTCACATACCTGGCTATTTTATACCACCTTAAAAACGTATTTTATCGTACAATTTTACGACCTGTATTGGTAACAAATACACCCTTGGCGGTAGCACTTACGCGACGACCACTCAAGTCATAATAAGAGGTGGTTGTTGATGCCTTAGTAGTTGTAGCTTGCGCTACGCCTGTAAGATAATCCGTAACATCGACTGCAGCAATCGCAGCATTAGCCACCTTACCCGTAGTGCGATTGATAAGCAATGCAGCAACGTCCAACTTCTTTTTATTCACCTTAATAGGATTATTTTTGTCGGATGTAACCACTTTTGCCAAATCAAATTCAGCCTCAGCACTATATGCCTTGTAAGCCTCCATTGCCGCAGGAATCTCTATGTCGTTACCCATCAAACGGGTTGTTGCTAAAACAACATCGTCATACTCCAAACCACTGATACTGCTGCTTGTACCCAAGAAAGGTGCAAATTCAAGTTCGGGGAATTCATCACTCGTAGCCGACACTATGTCGTTCGTTTGAATCCAACCACTGCCTGTACCCTTCAGTCCATTGCCTACAAGCACCAATTCTACTTTATAGTCAGCGTCTGACACTGCACGGGGCGAGGTGATACGAGCCTCAGCACTAACCTTTTTGCCATCGGCTGAAAGCTTTGCAGCTACAGCTACATCCATCAATGCAGGTTGTGCTACCACAGCATTCCATTCTTTTTCAAAATAGAAAGGACGTGTACCTGTTTTGTCTGAACCAAAGTAAGGGTCGATTACCTCACCACGCTCAATGGTTGCACTGGGGAAACCTGTAATATTAACAGGGAAATTCTCGCCATCCATTACCATCATACTATCCTTGTTGTGATATGCCAAACCCACAAATTGTTCGGCATGTAAACGCTTCATGGCTTTCATGGCAGCAAAACCACGTGGACAGTTGCCACACCAAGTTCCTGTAAACTCTTCGACCACAGCACGATGTACGGGCACATAGGCACGAGCATCTACGTTAAACTTTTGCACAGCATCAGCAAGCGCATTTTCCTTGCCATTCACCTTGGCTACACGCATTGTGGTGGGATAAACACCATCGGTGGCAAAAGCGGGTAACTTTACTGCCACTTGAGCTGTTTTGCCAAACTCACCTGCTATCTGTGCTTCAGTAGGCAAATCGCAGTGTTGTGTATAATTTTTACCTTCAACGCTATACGACAAGTCGACCGACTGCACACCATTTGCACCATAATTCACAATATCCACATTGGCAGTAGTTTCCTTACCTGTCACAACATAAGCTACGGCAGGCACTTCCACCTTTGCACCATTAGCAGCTACACCCTCTACACGCACCTGAAGCACCAAGTTGGCAATGCTTGAATTATCTATCCACTTTAAATACTTCTTTGAACTGTGAATGTAAAAACCACCGGGTTCTTTTTTGTAACAAACAAGCACGGGATTGGCTGCATTTTGATCTGTACCAACAGCAGTTATCGTGAATGAATAGCCTACATATACCCCCTCGGAAGTGAGCGTATAGGGATGTTCAAAGGGGATGTATTCTTCGTTGAATGCTTTGGCGGTATCCACATCTTGTGTGATTATATCTGCCACATTTTGCTTTTGGGCATTCAGCGTCAACTCCTTGGTCATCCACACTTTTAAATCCTTCACTGCGGGAGTTTGTGGAATGTAGAGCGTCACACCTTTAATCGTTGTGCCCACCAAAGCAGGATTGTTTACGCGAATAGCAACATCGTAGGTTTCTTTTTTGCCTGTACCCCATATTGCCAAATCATCGTTACCATTGCCATAGGCATAGTCTATGCTTGTTGTTTCTGTGGCTCTTTGTGCCGTAGCGGGTTGCCACAATGCAAAAAGCGCAAACAAAATGGTTACATATTTTGCGAAAAATTTCATATTGCTTTTATAGTATTTTTTCTGAAAACAAGTTTTTTAAAGTCCCAAAAATAAGAGGCAACACGCCATCCTAATATGTACGGTCACCTCTTATTTTTGGGGATATTATTTAAAAATGCGCTTTGTGCTCTTTACTGTGCCATCTTCCATGCGTGTGGTTTGAATAAACACACCATTTGTAGGACGGCTCACACGACGACCACTCAAGTCGGTGTAGACTGTAGCAACAACTTTCTTGCCAGCCAAACCTACATTATGGATTGCGTCAGTTACATCGGTAGCACTTACATAAGTGATAGGAGACTTGCGAACTTCGCCACCGCCCTTATAAATGAGCTGCACACCTAAACTATCGAAACCAGTACTGTAAATATTAATGTTGAACATGCCCGCATAGTTTACAATGTTTTGCTGATTGCTAAAATTGTAAGGCATTTCTGTGGTTTCTTCGCTCAACATAGGATAATCCTCAGGGGCGAAGGTCATGGGCATATCGTCAAGATAAATGCTATAATAGAGCTTTTCGGTATTGAGCAAATTGCCATCTTCGTCAAATTCGCTAGGTGCAAACGACAAATAGCCACTACCCATCTCTTCGGTATAAGGACTATAATATATGACAGTCGAATCAACAGCTACTGGCGTAATGGCCTTTTCTGTCCAAGGAGCAAACATCGGTGTGTCGTAGGTGTACATCTGATTTACTCTTTTGTAACCTTGGTTCACGTAGAATGTGCTATCCGACTTAAATACACCGCTCTCAGCATCATATTCAAAGTCTATTTTATCGAGCATGTAAGGGTCGTCATAAAAATCGCCTGTGCCATCGCCATAGTCGAACCACACTTGCTTGTGTGCCACAGGTTCAAAGAAAGTATACGACTGCGTCAGCGTGTCGAGACCCATGTATTGGTGTCCCTTAAAGCTAATGACGTTTCCATCGATTGTACCCTTTGCCCAAAGTGAAGGCATAGCTTGGTTAATACCTGAAACAAACACGTCGTTACCCTCTTTTACCATCATCATTACACGACCATAATCTTGTCCTGATTCGGCATAAGTCACAGCTACAGTTTGTGCCTTGCTACCATCTTTGGGGGCAACAGGCTGTTGGTCGAACACCTCGTAACGCGACACGTAGTCACCAAAACCATACCACTCACCATTTTCGTTACACATACCAACCAACTTGCTGTCTTGGGTAGTGTTAATCATTCGAATGGTATCGTTTTGCCACACATATTTCACTGTTTGGTCAGCATCGGGCACAAAGGTGGTGTAACTTACGATGGTATCGCCCAAGTCTTCTTCCATCTTGGTGGGTTTCAGTTTAAAGAGGTAACCATCTTGGTCGCCATCTTCGTATGTTTCGTGTACAAACTGCTGCGGAAGTTTTACCACAATGGTGTCGCCCTCAGCACGTTCGCCTTTAATCCAACCTTCGCTATAATAAGCACCAATAGGATCTTTAAAATAAATGGTCTTATTGTCGGTGCCTACAACTACCGAACCACGCACACCATCAAAGGGCAACTGTGCAACGCCCCCCATCATGTTTACAAAGCTCTCGCCCGAACGATAGAGGTTGCTGTGTAAAACACCCTCAGGCTGTTCGCTTATGAGCGGTGCAATGGTGCTTTCAGCACGTTTCACAAGCATTTTGTGTCTGCCTTGTGCCTGCTGCTGTCCAAAAGGAAGCACGGCTGCGTAGCCCGACTTTTTAGCTTCTACTACATTCTTTTTAGTAGGAGTAAAACGCAAACCCTTATAGGCGGGTTGTGCGCTTGCAACGGCACTTGCCATGAGTGCTGCTGCCATAGCAACGTAAAAATTTCTCATAAGCTGCTGGTTATTTTGGTTTTATTATTGAATAATCGTTATAGTTTCTTACAACGGGGGCAAAGATAATGTTTTTATGAATAAACGACAAGTAATTTGCATAATTATTTTACAAAATGTCATTATTTTTATTTTTTCGCTGATATTTTGAAACAAACATTCTTTTACATTTTTCTATTTTTCTGTGTTAACAAGTTCTCTACAAGTTATATGAGAAGATTTGCGAAACATTGATTAAATCCTATTCAATTAGTCAAAAACAGAATTTTCTCAGTGAGCCGAAAAAATTTTAGAGTTATCAAGAATTTCATGCGCCAGCCTCACCCCGTTAGGTAGAGGGTTCAAAATCCGAGACATATTCTGCATGAGTCTATCGGATTTTATCGTCGTCGATAGATGACATGTTTACACCCACAATAGTTTGTTTGAGTCTTGCCATTGTCGTAAGAATTTAGATAATAGTAAGATTAACCACCCTTGTTCCACCGTTCCTCATTCGCTCATCCTCCGTTCGATTCCGTATTGTTTCCGTATTCTTTCCGTATTGTTTCCGCTTCCCAATAGGAGAACAATAGGAGAACAATAGGAGAACGATACGGAAACGATACGGGATTGATACGGAAACGATACGGAAACGATACGGGATTGATACGGGATTGATACGGAAACAATAAGGATGTTTATTGTCGATAAAGGCATATTATAATGGATTACCCCGTTAGGTAAGGTTTCAAAATCCATGATAATTTTCTGTATGGTTTTGATGATATTTTGATGTTATAAATAGTTGATATTCAACAATATCATTTTTTTATCAAAACCATGCAGAAAAATTCATAGATTTTGAACACCCTATGCCTTGCCATAATAATTTGAATTTAAGTGATTAAAATAAAGTTTTTGTTCGGGTCGCCTTTCCCTTGGCTTTCCATTAGAGTTTCGATACATCTCCGTCTTGCCTCCGATGATTCTCCGTTAGTTCTTCGATCAATCTTCGATCGATCTTCGATTCCCGAACGGAGAATGAACGGAGGATGAACGAAGGATGAACGAGAATCGATCGAGAACCGATCGAGAACCGATCGAGAACTGAACGAGAACTGAACGAAGGATGAACGGAGCTCGAACGGAGCTTGAACGGAGCTCGAACGGAGCTTGAACGGAGCTCGAACGGAGCCCGAACGGAGCTCGAACGGAGCTCGAACGGAGCTTGAACGGAGCTCGAACGGAGCTTGAACGGAGCTTGAACGGAGCCCGAACGGAGCCCGAACGGAGGATCAACGGAGGATCAACGGAGGATGAACGGAGAACGATACGGAAAATATACCGTCGGAATTGTTGGTTGAACTGCGATACTATTTCATTGTTAATGATTTTTCAGGAGTTAATAAAAGTCGATTTGGGGACGTTTCTTTTAGATGACGGCCTCTATAATACCCTGCAAAACCTTCGGCATATAAAGATTTTACTGCCGAATGCCGAACATAAAAATATGCCGAACATTAGAAATGGGACAAAGACCTACTTTGGCACAATGTCTAGCAACCTCAACTATTTGAAAATGAAACACAAAATTAACTACAATTATTTTGCGCTTCTCTCACCTTGCACTAATTTTGTTACACGAAGTTAGGCGGCACTTCGGTAGTCCAAAAATAAAAACAAGTTTTTCTCTTTGTACTACACTCAGTTTGCACTTTGCTGACGCGAAGTTAGGCGGCACCTCAGCAATAAAAATAAAAATCCAGAGGCTTTTTATTTTGTATTGCATTCGGTTTGCACTAACTTTGATTCACGAAGTTAGGCGGCACTTCGGTAGTCCAAAAATAAAAACAAGTTTTTCTCTTTGTACTACACTCAGTTTGCACTAACTTTGCTCCGCAAATATAAAAAACACCTATAATTTAAACAAAAGTAATGACAACTCTTACAACTTTGATTGTGGCAGTTTTCGTTTTTGGCTACTTTATGATTGCCATCGAAAGTTTCACAAAAATCAACAAGGCGGCTATTGCGCTGCTTATGTTTGTAGGGTGCTGGACACTCTTTATGTTTAGCCCCGAACAGTACTTGCCCGCAGCTTTATTGGGCGATAACATTCCCTTGGCTGTGAGCGACGTGATAGAAAAACATTTGGGCAGCACTGCTACTACACTGTTTTTCTTGATGGGTGCCATGACCATTGTGGAATTGGTGGACCAAAACGGTGGTTTCAACTTTGTACGCGACATGATGCGCACAAAGAGTAAACGCGGATTGTTGTGGCGCATTGCTTGCATGACGTTTGTGCTTTCTGCCATTCTCGACAATCTGACAACAAGCATTGTGATGATTATGATTTTGCGTAAGTTGGTAAGCGACCATAAGGATCGACTGATTTATGCTTCGCTCGTGATTATTGCTGCAAACTCGGGAGGTGCCTTCTCGCCCATTGGCGATGTCACTACAATTATGTTGTGGAACAAGGGTTTGATGACAGCAGCTGGCGTGATTAAAGAAATTATTATTCCGTCGGTGGTCTCGATGGTTATTCCTGCACTTATTTTGCAATACAGACTCAAGGGCGAATTGGTGATGAATAATGCGAATACGCAAGCAAGTTGTGCCGACGAACTCACAGCACACCAACGCAAAGTTATCTTCTTCTTGGGTGTGGGTGGTTTGATTTTTGTGCCTATTTTTAAGAGCATCACTCACTTACCTCCGTTTGTGGGTATTTTGTTGGTTCTTGGCGTTCTGTGGACGGTTACTGAACTTTTTTATCGTCACCTAGGCCATGCTGAAGAAAAGGGCGCTATGCAGAAGCGTGTAACAAACATGCTCTCGCGCATTGATATGTCGACCATTCTCTTTTTCTTGGGTATTTTGATGGCTGTGGCTTGTCTTGAAACAATTGGTGTACTCACTCAATTAGGCACAGGCTTGAACACTGCTTTCAATGGCAACCACTTCTTGGTAACAGGCATTATTGGTGTGCTTTCGAGCATTGTAGACAATGTACCTTTGGTGGCTGGTTGCATGGGTATGTATCCCGTAGCTGCAATAGGCGACTTTGCACAAGATGGCATCTTCTGGCAACTCTTGGCGTACTGCGCAGGTGTAGGTGGTTCAATGCTGATTATTGGCTCTGCTGCAGGTGTTGTGGTTATGGGTCTTGAAAAAATTAGCTTTGGTTGGTATATGAAGAATATTACTTGGATTGCCTTTGTGGGCTATTTGGCTGGCATTTTTTGCTACTTCTTGCAAAGAGTGGTTATAGGCATCTGATAAATATTACATACGATTACATAAAATAGCCAGGCATGAGCGTTAGGGTGATAATTCCCTTTTCCTCATGCCTGGCTATTTTATGTTTTACTAAGACCTTACTTTAAGCTTCTCCAAGTGTATCCTTTGGCTTGTTTTACGATTTCCTCGGGAGTGCCACATGCCACAATATTGCCCCCTTCACGTCCGCCTTCAGGACCAAGGTCTATTACGTAATCAGCACACTTTATGACATCGGTGTTATGCTCTATCACTACGATGGAATGACCTCGCTCTATGAGAGCTTGGAAGGCATGGAGCAAACGATTGATGTCGTGGAAATGAAGTCCCGTAGTAGGCTCGTCGAAGATGAACAGTGTGGGCACTGAGCGCTCTAAGCCTAAATAATAGGCAAGTTTTACACGCTGATTTTCACCACCCGAGAGAGTTGAACTTGATTGCCCTAACTTGATGTAACCAAGTCCCACATCTTGCAACGGACGCAGACGAGATACTATTTTTTTCTGTCCGTGCGATTCAAAGAACTCTATGGCTTGGTTTACCGTCATCTCGAGAATGTCGTAGATGTTTTTGCCTTCATAGCGCACCTCGAGAATGTCGCTCTTAAAACGCTTGCCATGACAACTCTCGCACTCTAATACTAAGTCTGCCATGAACTGCATTTCTACCTTTACAGTACCTTCGCCCTTACACTCTTCACAACGTCCGCCCTCGGCATTAAACGAAAAGTAGGCAGGCGTGTATTCCATCTGCTTGGCTAAGGGCTGTGCTGCCATAAGTTTACGTATTTCGTCGTAGGCCTTGACATAGGTGACAGGGTTAGAACGCGATGAACGTCCTATGGGATTTTGGTCGACAAACTCAATGGCTTGCACGGCATCAACATCCCCCTTTAAAGCTACATACTCGCCAGGACGCTCACAAACCTCGTCTTTGGCTCGCTTTAAGGCACGATAAAAAATGTCGCGCACAAGTGTTGACTTGCCCGAACCACTCACACCAGTAACCACAGTGAGCACATTGAGCGGAAATTCCACGTTAATGCCCTTGAGGTTATTGGCACGTGCGCCTTCTATGCGGATGGAACGATTCCAAGGACGACGCGATAAGGGAGTAGGTATTTGCTCGTGACCATACAAATAGTTAAGGGTGTGCGAAATGTAGGCATTTTTTTCTTTATTCCACAACTGTTCTCTATGGGGCAATAAAGTCTCGTCTGCCACATAGGGGCCGTTGTATACCACACTTCCGCCTAAACGTCCTGCTTCAGGACCTATGTCTATAATATAATCGGCTGCACGCATTATTTCTTCGTCGTGCTCTACGACAATCACGGTGTTACCCAAATCGCGCAGTTGTTTAAGCACATGTATGAGGCGCTCTGTGTCGCGTGGGTGAAGTCCAATGCTGGGTTCGTCGAGAATGTAGAGAGAACCCACCAACGATGAACCAAGCGAAGTGGCAAGGTTGATGCGTTGACTTTCACCACCCGAGAGCGAATTGCTTAAACGATCGAGCGTGAGGTAGTCTAAACCAACTTCGGTTAAAAAGGTAAGGCGACTACGTATTTCGGTGAGTAGACGTTTGGCTACAGCGGCATCGTGCTCGCTGAGTTCAAGAGTGTTGAAAAATGGCAACAACTCTTTTATGGGCATACGCACTAACTCAGTAATGCTACGTCCACCAATTTTTACGTATTCAGCATCGGGTTTTAAACGTGAGCCATGACACACGGGACATTCTGTTTTGCCACGATAACGTGCTAACATCACGCGATATTGAATTTTATATTGGTTGCGCTCGAGCATACGGAAGAAGGCATCAATGCTTACTTGCTCCTCCTCGGGCAACTGTTGTTCTTCTCTGTCGCCATGCCACAGTATGTCTTTTTGCTTACGCGTGAGTTTATAATAGGGTTCGAAAATGGGAAAATCGTTTTGCTTGCGTGCACAACGACGTATAAATTCATTAAGCCATTCGCCCATTTTTTCGCCACGCCAACACATCACGGCACCATCCATTAAACACTTTGAAGTGTCGGGCACTACAAGGTGTTCGCTGATGCCCATCACACGCCCAAAGCCCTCGCAACGCTCACAAGCACCTAAGGGCGAATTGAACGAAAACATATTGTCGTCGGGTTCACGGAAGGTTATTCCGTCAGCTTCAAAACGTGTGGAAAAGGTGTGGAGAATGTTTGCAGGATAAAAACGCAACATACAAGTTCCATCCCCCTCGAAGAAAGCAGTTTCGGCAGAATCGGCAAGTCGCGAAAGGTTGTCTTTTTCTTTGCTCACTGCCATACGGTCGATAAGCAGTGCAATTTGCGACATTTGCCATACGGTTTTAGAATTGGCACTATCCACAGTGGAGGCAACATTGCCCTTAATGGCATTTTTAGAGCCTTCTGTGGCATTTTCTTCGTCATTGCCTACAGGAGCATCAGTTACAACAATTTCGCCACGCTCAAGCTTTTCTACGAAATCTTCAATACGCACCATTTCGCCAGCTACGTCTAAACGCGATAAACCTTGCTGCATGTCTATTTGCAGTTGTTGCAGTAAGCTGCGTCCTTGACGCACACGCATGGGGGCAAGCACGGTGAAACGTGTACCCTCAGAATAAGAAAGCATGCAATGTGTGACATCCTCAACCGTATGGCGCTTTACCTCAACACCACTCACGGGCGAGAAGGTGTGACCCACACGGGCAAAGAGCAAACGTAGGTATTCATAAATCTCGGTGCTTGTGCCAACCGTAGAACGCGGGTTACGGCTGGTTACCTTTTGCTCAATGGCTATAGCGGGAGGTAATCCTTTTATGTAATCGCACTCGGGTTTATGCATACGACCTAAGAACTGACGTGCATAAGCCGAAAGACTTTCTACGTAACGACGTTGGCCCTCGGCATAAAGCGTGTCGAATGCCAACGACGATTTGCCCGACCCAGAAAGACCTGTAACGACAATGAGTTTGTCGCGTAGAATTTCTAAATCGATATTTTTGAGGTTGTTCACCCTCGCTCCTTTTATGCGTATTGTTTCGTTCATTATTCTTTTATTTCGTGGTGACGTGCATGGCTACGTTTCTTGTGCTACGTACTGAACACCTACTTATTAAAAAGCCATTTATAGAATCATTCTAAATAGCTTTGACAAAAACAAACCATGCCTTCATGCAAAATTACGCAATAGTTTTGGGTTACACCCCACCCTTCATTTGAAATTTTTCCACATTCCCCTTCCTCCTCCTATATATTCATCTATTTTTCTTTTTATATCTTTAATGTTTAAAATAAAAGAATGCTATGGTGGTATATATTGGTTGTGGAAAGTGTGAATACTTTAAGGCTTAAAAATTTGGTCATTAAGTTATCCCCATTATGCACAAGGTTACTCACATTCTTATCCACATGTGTTATCGAGAGCAAACCTTAGTAAATATTATGGGTGTGCGTGTATAAAACAAAAGTAATTAACAGGGTGTTGAAAACTATGGCGTGCAGAAAAAAAGTTCGTGGAAAAGGGTATTTTTCTGTGGAGTATATGACTGAAATAGTATGGAAAACCGTGTGAACTCGTGGAAAACGCAAAAGCCCTGTAAGAGGATTGTGGCAATAAGTTATGCGCAAGGCTTTCCACGCGTTTTCCACGATTTATCAACGGGCTTATCCACAGGTTTTTTGTAACTTCGCAGTCGGAAATAAAAAACAAAATCAAATGAGAAAACTTACGGTTGAAGATATGCACCGCATAGACGTGGAAACCTTTAAGCAATCAGAGAAATTGCCCCTCGTCATGGTGCTTGATAATGTGCGTTCGCTGCACAATGTGGGCAGTGTGTTGCGTACTGCCGATGCTTTCAGAATAGAGGCTGTGTATATGTGTGGCATAACTGCTACCCCACCTTCGGCAGAGATTCATAAAACAGCACTTGGTGCCGAAAATTCTGTGAATTGGCAGTATTTTGAGGACACGATGCAGGCTGTGGATAAATTGAAAAATGAGGGCTATACGGTGTTGGCTGTAGAGCAAGTTGAAGGCAGTTTAAAGTTAGGAAACTTTGCTTTTGAACCTCAAAAAAAATATGCCTTAATTATGGGTAACGAGGTAAAAGGTGTGCGCCAAGATGTGGTGGATGCTTGTCATCAAGCACTTGAAATACCTCAATATGGCACAAAGCACAGTATGAATGTGAGCGTGACTGCTGGCATCGTAATGTGGGAAGTTGAAAGAGTTAATAAGTGAATTTTTCGGGGGATAGGGAATCTGTCAATCCCCGAACAAGAATTATACCCCGATAACCTAATAACCCCTTCTATTATATGACAAAGAAGACTCAAATGATTGCCCTCGACCTTGATGGCACTCTTACCAATCATAACAAAGAAGTAACTCCACTCACACGCAAGGCATTGTTAGATGCAGAAGAAAATGGAGCAGTGTTGGTGTTAGCTTCAGGACGTCCTACGTATGGCATTCTGCCTGTAGCAACGTGTTTAGAAATGGAAAAACGAGGTGGATATATCCTTTCGTTTAATGGTGGAAAAATTGTGGATTGTGCCACAGGCGAAGAACTTTATTCTAAACATTTGCCCGAGGATGTGTTGCCCATACTTCATGATTATGCGCGTCAGCACAGCTATGCTTTGTTAGGCTATACAGGTGATGAGATTGTCACAGAAATACCTGACGATCCGTATGTAAAAGAAGAAGGTCGTATCAACAAAATGCAGATACGATGTGTGGATAACGTGCTTGAAGCGATTGATGCACATCCTACAAAAATGCTTCTTGCTGGTGAGCCCGACTTAATGGCTAAAGCCGAAATAGAGTTGACCGATATGCTTGAGGATAAAATGGATGTATATCGTTCTGCTCCTTTCTTTATAGAGTTAGTGCCTAAGGGCATTGACAAGGCACAATCTTTGCAGCGTTTGCTCTCAAAATTGAATCTTTCGCCTGCCGACTTAATAGCCTTTGGCGATGGTTATAACGACCTTTCCATGATTCGTTTGGCTGGTAAAGGTGTTGCCATGGCAAATGCTGCCCCCGAAGTGCGTGCCGAAGCCGATTTTGTAACATTATCGAATGAGGAAGACGGTATTGCGGCTTTTTTAATGAATAATGAATAATGTATAATGTATAATTGCCATGCGGAGTGCAATAACTTGTTTCCGCATGGCAATTATACATTATTCTTTATACATTATAAAATTAATACTTAAACGTGCTTCCTCCTAAGAATTCTCTAAGTAAAGAGGTGGGGGGAAGTCCGTGTGTAGAGATGGGTTTAAGATAAGAAAGAAACTTTCGCAAGCGATATGCCTCAGAATATTCAGGGGCTGATTCAGGTACTTGTTCAAGTAAAGGCAATGCTTGTTCGCGTAGGGCTGCTAATTCAAAGAGTAAGGCGGTATTGATCATTTCGTCTGCCTCTTCTTGGAAGGGGAAAATCCAACGTTCTTCGCCACGACGCACTGAAGGCCATTGTTCAATAGTCTCTTGTGCCGAACGTCCACGATATTTATAGTCGCGCACAATGCGTCGTAACAGACGATTGTCGGTGGTGGGAATATAGTTGTGGTCGTCGAGCATAATAGTGGTAAGTGCCGAAGCATAAATTTTAAACTTATGTTGTGCAGGCACCCCTTCTGTCAGTCGAGGATTGAGTGCATGAATACCCTCGAGCACTAAAATATCGCGTTTACCCAATTGATATTTATTGCCACTTGGCACACTTTTACCTGTAAGAAAATCGTAGCGCGGTGTTTCAACCTCTTCACCCTTAATAAGCGCATTGATTTGCGTGGTAAGCAGCTCAATATTCATTGCTTCAATGTGCTCGTAGTCATACTTTCCCTCGGCATCGCGTGGAGTTTTTACACGGTCTACAAAATAATCGTCGGTTGATATGGGTACAGGTTTTAAACCACACGCCATTAACTGTACACTTAGGCGTTTGCTAAATGTAGTTTTTCCGCTCGATGAAGGACCTGCAATCAAAATAACCTTTAGTTCAGGATTCTCGGCAATGCGATCAGCCAAACGCGAAATTTTCTTTTCTTGCAAAGCCTCACTCAAGTTTATGAGGTCGTTTGTATGTCCGTTTTCGCAAGCTTGGTTAAACTCACCAACTGTGGTAACGCCCAAAATTTCGTTCCAATGATGTTGTTCACGAAAAACTTCGAACATCTTAGGCTGATCAGTGAGTGGACGTAAATGGGCAGGATTCTTTGGGTCGGGGATGCGTAGCAGCAAACCATCGCCATAAGGAATTAAGTCGAAAAGATAAATCTGCGATGTATTTATAAGCAGTGAGCCATAGAAATAGTCCACCGTGTTGTCTAATGTGTAATAAGTGGTGTAAAGACTGCCTAAGCTTTCTAATAACTTAGCCTTACTTTCTAATCCGTTTTTGCGGAAGAGTTCCACGGCTTCTTCTGTGGGACAAGTAATGCGGTGAAAAGGCATTTTATCCTTTACTATTTGTTGCATACGTGCCTTTAAGTCCTCCACAACCTTGGGGGTAACTTCACCTTGTTCGATGTTGAGTCGACAATAATAACCATTCGATACGGGGGTATCAATGCGCAGTCTGGCAGTTTCGCCATAGAGGTCGCGCACTGCTTTATAGAGCATAAAGAAGAGCGAGCGTGTATATGTGCGTAATCCAGACTGTGAAGTAATATCCAAAAACTCCACATCTTTATCATTGAAGAACATAAAGTGTAAACCTTCCACTTTATTGTTTACCTTAGCACTCGTTGCGCCATAAGGCATGTTGAGGTCTAACATTTCATAAACCTCCTCTAAGGTGAAGCCAATAGGCACTTTGTGCGAACGTCCTGTATTTTTGCAACGTATTGTGATATTCTTTCCCATGGATATGCTTTTAAATCAAAAATTGCTTTCAAATATACGGTTTTATGTACATCTGTGGACTTAAAATGGTGTGAAATTTGTGTAAACAAGAGCAATAATGACCATAAATGCCGCAAAATCAACGATTTAGTAGAAAATTTTGGTCTATAAATTTGATTTTTTCTACGAAGTTTGTAACTTTGCACTCGCTTTGGGCTTAAAATACACATTTTTAGGTGTATAGAGAGCTTTGAGCATTTTACTCATTCATATTTTAATTCATACACAATGTACTTAGATTCTGAAAAGAAGAAAGAGATCTTTGGCACATACGGACAGTCTAATTCGGATACTGGTTCAGCAGAAAGCCAGGTAGCCTTGTTTTCTTACCGTATTGCCCACTTGACGGAGCACATGAAGCAAAACCGTAAAGATCATACGACTGAACGCTCACTCGTTAAGATGGTAGGTAAGCGCCGTGCGCTCCTCAACTACCTCAAGCGCAAGGACATCGAGCGTTATCGTGCTATCGTTAAGAAGCTCGGTTTGCGTAAGTAATCCAAGTGGAAAAGCAAAAAACATTTATTGCTGTTCGCTAGTTATAGCGGACAGCAATTTTTTATTGGGTGGCACCCTTTCTTCTTCACAAGCGCCTTCAACTGCTCACTCGATAGTAAGTGTCTCTGCGATGCTGCCTTGTACACATTCATTTTTCATCACACATTTTGCGGTAGACTTAAAAAATTACATAGATATGGATTGGAAGGGGCGCTTTTAACCGACCCCATAATGTGGTGAATGGAAGTTATAGGACGAAATTCATAAAGAGGTACGGTTGAAACGACTCCCTTGAACGTAGGGTATGATTACATGTCATGCCCATTGTTCTAAAAAGCATTTTGTGTAGTTTACGATGCTACGTTTTACTGTTTTTTACTTGATAAATGCAGTTTTTCCATTGATTGTGCTGGCTTTTGTGATAAAACCCTTATTTTTGCGGTGTAAAATATGATACCAGTATCAAAAAAAATACTCTAATAACGCGAGTTCGGGATAAGGATTGCGTAAAAAAATAGGGTAAAACGAGCTAAAAAT
>ERZ1026884.125-NODE-125-length-53723-cov-11.654450_pt1 | contig 53723 bp, 65 predicted proteins | sample MGYA00380172_ERZ1026884 | MGnify/ENA primary metagenome ERZ1026884 (study PRJEB33269, sample SAMEA4719808) | human gut metagenome | biome: human-associated habitat; feature: organic feature; material: feces | place: Cameroon | collected 2013-10 ... | reverse complement strand
AGCCCCCTCAGCCCTTCGGGCAGCTCCCCCGATGGGGAGCCAAGAACGTTCTGCCACTTAACTTAATAGCCTTCCCCTCTAGGGGAAGGTGCCCCGAAGGGGCGGATAGGGCACTGGCGGTATGAAAGAGAGTAGAGAAATGCGTTTCAAGCAGGCGATTTATGAGAATACCCGAACACCGTTTTTGTAAACGGCGATGCCCGAAGGGCTCTTGATGGCAGGTTTCCCATTTGGGATTTCCACCCATCGACCACTGAGCCGCGAATGACAAAGATTTCTCGCTTCGCTCGAAATGACGATACAGGCGTCTGATGTCTCCTAGTCTTTTAGTCTCTTAGTCCCCAGTCAATCAAACATCAATTTCTTTCTTCTTAAATAGATATTCATCAGTAGCCCGACGCAGAGAAGATTCATGAGGAGGGCCGAGCCGCCGTAGCTCATGAAGGGCAGCGGGATGCCGGTAACGGGCATGATGCCGAGCGTCATGCCGACATTGATGAAGATCTGGAAGAGCCACATGGAAAAAATCCCACAGGCGAGCAGGCTGCCAAAGGCATCCCCCGAAGAGCGGGAAATCATGAGCGTCCTATACAAAAGGACGAAAAACAAAAAGAGGACGAAGATCGCTCCGACGAAGCCGAGCTCTTCCCCGATGACAGAGAAGATGAAGTCGGTGTGATTTTCCGGGAGGAAATTCAGCTGGCTCTGCGTACCTTCGAAGAGCCCCTGACCGATAAAGCCGCCGCTGCCGATGGATATCTTCGACTGGATGACATGGTAGCCGGAGCCATACGGATCGACATCCGGATTGAAGAGGACAAGGATACGCATCTTCTGGTAGCTGTGCAGCACGAAGAACCAGATGAGCGGGAAGACTACGACAAACGCAAGAAAGGCGCGTTTCACAAGCTGCATCTTGAGCCCGGAAATATAAAGCATGCCGAATGTGATGGCCGCGAAGACAAGGCTCGTACCAAGGTCCGGCTGGATGAAGATCAAAAGTGTCGGAAGTGCCATCATACCCGCGACAGGCAGAAGGCTCTTCCATGTCTGGAAGCCGGATTTGTCATTCGCCATGAGCCTTGCCAGACAGATGATCATGATGATTTTCGCAAATTCCGAAGGCTGCAGCGTGAAAGGACCGATCTGGATCCAGCGCTGCGCCCCGAGCGCACTCGTCCCGGCGAATTTGACGACCAGAAGCAGGATCGCATTGATCCCATAGAGGATGGGTACGAAGCGATAGAGTTTCCTGTAGTCAAAATAGAGCGAGCCTCCCGCGATGATAAGACCGCCGACCAGGAAGACCCCCTGCTTCATGACGAAGTCATACTGCCCCGGCTGTCCATCCATATTCGCATGGGTGGCGCTCGCAATGATCAGAAGACAGATGACGGCAAGGCCCAGGACAGCCATCAGCAGCGTGCTGTCGATGCGCCGCCAATACCGAATGAGATTCATTCCGCTATCTCCTCCTCTGCCATTTATACGAACGGCTGCCGGAGTGCCAGGAAAGGCCGGTCGGCGCCGTCTTCACAGGTGCCTTCTCCCGCGCATTCTCCTCTTCTGCTTTCAAGAGCAGCTTCTTCCAGCGCGAAAGCGGGATCTGTTTCTCTTCTTTATACGATTTCCAAAAAAGAGCGAGCGCTTCACCGAGCGCCCCTTTTTCAGAAAAATCTGAAAGCTCTCCCTGATGCGCGAGGCGGTCTGCCTCCTCTGTATACGGGATGACGGCAGAGACAGACTCTTCATCGAGCGTCTCCAGCATATCCGTCAAGGAAATCTGCGTATCCCCCGAGAGGGAGAACTGGTTCAGCACATAGGTCATGTACCGCTTGCGCGGCCCCGTCATGAGGCGCTCTGCATTCCGCTTCGACGCCCATGACGGCGCTACGACGAGGAACATATGATCCGAGAGATGCTCCGCAAAACGGATGCCCTCCCCTCGCCCCGCCGGACAGTCGAGGAGGATGTAGTCATACTTGTTCTCCACATCTTCCAGCACGGTATCCATCGCCGCAGGAAAGACCGTCTCCCACGTATCATTCTGCGCTGCCGGCAGGAAATCCAGGTGGTCATTCACTTCCAGGATGACATCTTTCGCAAAGCAGCGGCCTTCCGCCAGATCCATCACATGATAGAAGCATTCATTCTCCAGCCCCAGCACGAGATCCATATTCCTCATGCCCATATCCCCGTCGATGAGGAGGACTTTCTTCCCCTTCCGAGAGAGGAAGATCCCCAGAGCAGCGGTGAGGAGCGTCTTCCCCACGCCGCCCTTGCCAGAAGCAAAGGATACGATCTCAGCCATTCTTTTTGCCTCCTGCCTTCGCCTCATCCGCTGCCTTCAGCTTTGCCGGCGAATAATCTCCGATATGGAAATAGGCATCCATCATCTTCTTGACGACCGGTGCCGCGGACTCCGAGCCAAAGCCGCTGTGTTCGAACATGCACAGGATCACGACCTCCGGCTTATCGAAAGGCGCATACGCCACGAACCAGCCGTTATCGAGACCATTCGTTTCCGCCGTACCAGACTTACCGGCGATCGAGATCGGATAATGTTCGAAGATCTGTCCGCCTGTCCCATCCTTGCTCATGACCATCCGAAGTCCTTTGTGGATCGCATCAAGCGTATCCTTAGATACCGGAAGCGTCCCCACCTTCTCCGGTGAGAAGATCTTGAGCGGTGTCCCATCCAGCTGATCGATGCGGTTCACAAGGTATGGCTGGTAGCGGAAGCCGCCATTGGCGATCGCCGAGTATACCATCGCCATCTGCAGCGGCGTCGTCAGCGTGAAGCTCTGCCCAATCGCGGCATCCATCGTCTCCCCGAGGTACCAGTCCTGCTTGAAAACTTTCATCTTGTAGGCTTCGCTTGCGATATTGCCGTCCGATTCACCGGCAAGGTCGATGCCTGTCGTTTTCCCAAGGCCGAATTCCTCCGCCATACGGGAGATGCGGTCGATGCCTGCACGGCGTCCCATTTCATAGAAATAGACATTGTCCGACTTTTCGATCGCTTCATAGAAATTGATCCATCCGAAAGCTTCGCCCCCAGAGTTTCTCTTATCGACGAGCCAGTGCTTGCCGTTATCAAAAATGCGTTCCTCCGGTGTCGTCACCTTCGCTTCGAGTGCTGCCGCGCCCGTGATGACTTTGAAGAGCGATCCGGGCGGATACATCGACTGGATCGTGCGGTTCTGCATCGGATGATTCTTATTATTGACGATCTCATTCCAGTCTTTCGAAGAGATCCCCTTGCTGAAGCGGTTCGGATCATAGCTCGGCCAGCTAGCCATTGCGAGGATCGCTCCGCTATTCGGATCGACAGCCACCGCGGAAGCCCCCGTCGGCATGACACCGCCATGGACGAGCGTCTTCACCTGTGCTTCCATCGCGTCCTCTGCCGCTTTCTGCAGATTCGCATCCAGCGTCAGACGCACACTGTTCCCCGTGACGGACGGCGTGCCGCCCACATAGCGGACAGGCTGCCCTGATGCATTGACCTCGACCGTCTTCGAGCCATTCTTGCCTTCGAGATAATTGTTATAGCGACGCTCAAGGCCCGCACGACCGATCAATGTCGTGGTCTTGTACGGATTTCCTTCCGCGTCCCTGTCATCCGGCCCTGCTTCGCCGACATAGCCAAGGACCTGCGCCCCTGCATTGCCCAGCGGATACACGCGCAGCGGATTCACTTCTATTTCGATGCCGGGGAATTCATCCTTCTTCTCTTCGATCTGCGTCGCGACATCGATGCCGACATCGTTTGCCAGATAGATCGCTCCGAAGGCCAGCTTATTGTCTTCGATCTTTTTCTTGATATCGGCAGTCGGCACATGAAGAAGCTGCGACAGGCGGTTGAGCGCCTCATCCGACAGCGTATTCCCCTTTCGATCAACCGGCATGACGACGCTGTATGCCGAGCGCGAGCCCGCAAGGATCAAGCCATTTCTGTCATACATGACACCACGCATCGCCTGCATGGGAAGGTAGCGGATGCGGTTCCCATCCGCTTCTTCTTTATAGTACCCGCCCTGAATGACCTGCATATAGAAAAGGCGCAGTCCCAGGACGAGCAGGAGGAAGATCGCCGCATAGATCATACGCGCATAGCGAGACTCCTCGGTATTTTTCAAAAGCCCACTGAGAATCGAGGGCACATGCTTATTCACCACTTCGGTTCTCCCTCCCGTTTCATGGCCCATAGCGGCCTGTGAAGAAAGAGCACGGCTGCTCCATTCATGAAGGTGGTGCTCATCACAAAGTACAGGATATAAGAAATCGAGAAGACATGGCTGCCGGCTGCCAAAAGCACCAGCCATGACAGCAGTGCATAAAGGAGCGAGGCCAGCGTCATCGCAAAAAGCGAAATATACCAGTGACGGTTGTAGCGCTTCCTGCCCAAAGCGAGATACAGCGCTGCGATCGCCAGGTATGGCAGGAGGTGCAGTCCGAAAAGATTTCCCGTCACAAGATCCGTAAGGAGCCCGCCCACGAGCGCGAGCGTCATCGCCGTCTTGTTGTCAAAGATCAATGTTGCAAGGACGATGACGACCAGCCACAGATCCGGCTGATGCAGCCCCGAGAAAAAGAATGGCATCACCGAGGACTGCACAAGAAAAACGAGAAAGCTCAAAAAAGCCAGTGCATAGCCACTCATTCCTTCTCACCTGCCTGATGTTTATTGGGATTCATCGGCGGTTCCTTCTTCGGCGGCTTCACCAGGATACTCTCTGGCGTCGCCCTCTGAATATGGTCCGTGATGATGAAGACCTCTTCCAGATGAGAGAAATCAGCCGCCGGAACAATGCGTGCCACCTGCGTGCCGCCGATGGAGTCGACATCCACCTGCTCGACGGTACCGATGACCATCCCCTTCGGATACACCCCGCCATAGCCGGATGCCACGATGGTATCCCCCTTGATGACATCAGCCTCACGCGGCAGATTCACGAAAGAGAGCTTGCCCGGCTCACTGCTGTTTCCGGAAACCATCGCCACCACGCGCGAGGCCGGACGCGCAACGATACCGCCCACCGATGTACGCGGATCCAGAAGGAGCTGCACACGTGCGGAATTCTCATACACTTCACTCACAAAGCCCACAAGACCCGTCGGGACGATGACAGGCATATACTTCTGGATGCCGCTGTCACTGCCGCGGTCGACGACCAGTGTCTGTGTCCATCCCCCGTAGTCGCGGGTGATGACAGAAGCCCCCGTCAGGTGGTACTGTTTATAGCCCTGCTTGAACGAAAGGAGACTCTTCAGTCGGATATTCTCCGCAAGGATCTCGCTGTACTGAGCCTGCTCCGCGCGAAGACTTTCATTTTCCTTCCGGAGCGCATCCAGCTCGTTCCAGTTCTCCCACACGCCCGAAAGTAAGTCAAGCCCCTGTGTGAAAGAAAGCGCCGTCCTGCTCACGGTATAGTTGAAAGGAGCCGCACCGATAGAGAGCGGCTGCGAAATGAAAGGAATGTACTCCCTATGCCGCCAGAACCAGCCGCACGCGCCCATGAAAACAAAGAGGGCGACCGCGGCGGCCATCTTTTTTCTGCCAAAGAAAATCACGATCAAGCGCCTCCGTAATATTTTTCACCGTTCTCGATGAGAAGCGGCAGATCCTTATACATGCCAAGAGCCTGATAGCAGCCCATAGCCAATACCTCCCCCGGCAGAGCCGGTACGAAGACCGGCATATGAAGCTCTCCGGCGAGCCAGTCCTTCAGCCCGTCCAGAAGCGCACTGCCGCCGGAAAGAAGCAGCCCATTCTTCAAAAGATCGCCCGCCATCTCCGGTTTCGCCTCGCGAAGGACACGGCGGATGAGCTTCAGGACAGGTTGCAGGATACGCTGCATCACCGGTCTTAATTCCTCCGTGGAAAGCTCCACCACCACTTCCACGCCATCACGGATCCTGCGCCCGCGGATAGTGAATGTCGCCTGCCCATCCGCCGCTTTGAGAGAGATCACTTCACTCTTCAGCTTCTCCGCCTGATCCAGCCCGATCATGATCTGATACTTTTCCTGCAGATACTGGCAGATCCCCTTATCGATATGATGCCCGCCGAAAGGGATCCCCTCCTGCGTGACGATTCCTCCGCAGCTGTAAAGCCCCGCATCAGCGACATCACGCCCGATGACAAGAGAAAAGATCACAGACGGTGCCAGCATATCCTTCCCCGCCCCGATAGCCGCAGCTGCCGGCGAAGGAAGAAGGTACACATGTTGCGCACCGGCGTGGATCAAAGCATCCACCAGCGCATGCCGCGTGACCGAGCTCGTCTCGCCCGGAATGGAGATCATCACCGTCGGACGCGACACCGCATGATGAAGCGATTTGCGGATAAAAAAACGAAGCATCGACTTCGTCATATCATAATCAGCGATGACGCCATTCTGCACCGGCCACTCCAGAGAAATATTCTCCGGCGCCTTGTGGTAATGAATGAGCGCCTCCGTGCCAAAGCCCAGTACATGGCCGTCGATGTTATCCACCGCGACCGTACTCGCTTCGGCAAGGATCACTTTATTTTCCCGGTAGATACGGACTTGGGACGAGCCCATGTCCATACCGATCCAGTTCGATAGTCCTCGAAACATTTTCATGGTAAACCCTCACGATATATAAAGGCCGGTACAGAGCTCCCACGGTCAAAGACCTGTGAGATACAGCGAAAATCCGCGGCGCATCCTGAAGCGCAGCCCCTGTCTCTGTCCGATGTATTCAAATGAAACGTCTTATTATTATAGCATGTTTACCATGGAGAATACAGTAGAAAGAGACGGTTTGGAAGCACCATAGCCAAGGAAATATGCGATGCCGAGCCATCGGACTTAGATCAGTGATTTTCTGCTAAAACAAAAAAGGCATGATAAAAAGCCGGGGCATACCGCCTCGGCTTTCTGACCTCCTCAAAGGTCGATTTCCCCCATGTATTACCCCACCTTCATGGGTGTAACTGGACGAATTTTATTTTGTCCGATATGATCGGAGAAATTCTGGTGCGTCTAGAGGGATTCGAACTCTCGACACCTGGTTCCGGAGACCTTCAAATGAGAATGACAAATTATATGAAATTCAGCGAATCAGATACCGTCGCATTTCCTGCCGTTCCTATGCCGTTCCATTCTCATTTAGGGAACTTTCGGACCGTCAACTGCGCCCGACTTTGCGCCCAGCTATTTCTTTTCCCTCCCATACAGGCGCTCCATGCCGGTGCGCGTAACTAACCACGTGCGGCCGGACTTGCGGAACTCCTCACCCTCGATCAGACGCGGTGGTCTTCCCTGCGCCCCGGTGCAGAGCTGCTTCACGGACGACTGGGCGATCCCCCAGCGTTCCCCGGCTTCCGCCGTTGTCATGATGTCTGTGAAATCGTACTTCATGCGTGTCTCCTTACTTTGATAATGCCAGTGCCAAATTGATAAGCGACAAAATGAATGCGATGATAGAAATAATAAATGCTAATTTTGTTTTATCCATGGCTTTCATGATATAATGGATAAAGAAGGAAGGTCGCCCCTCGTCTTGAGAGGCTTCCCCTTCTTTAGGGATTTCCTTAATCCCCTTTGAATAAGCTTACCAGCAGATTGATAATTGCGCTTGCCAGGCTGATTACCGCTGTCGCTAAGCTTATTTTTTCTTTATCCATTCTCATGCTTTCACCTCCTTTCTATGTTTATATTATAAACGTTTTCGCCAATAATATCAAGCGGAATATTCTATTTTTATTCGATTTTATCGCACTTTTCTGCATTTTAGCCAAATAAAAAAAGACGTCTTGATTTAGCAATGTGCCAAAATCAAGACGTCTTTTTTATTGCTTTCCCGCTTCCTCTGCTGCTTTTAACACAGCAAGCTCGCGCGTCGAAAGCTCCCAGCGCCGTGCCTTTTCTTTCAGTGCCTTGCGAGCTGCATCCTGTGCCTTGCGAGCTGCCTCTTCTGGCACAATGTAGCCACAGCCAAAAATAGCTTTCCCTGCTTCGCGCTGCGCATCCATAGCACGAACAAATACGCCAATGTCTTCGCAGTATTCTATGCCGTATTTCGAAAACAGCGCCACAGTGCTCGATGTCATCACATTATCTGGATACGTATATACAGGCTTCGCTGGTGGTTTCTTTGCATTAACGTTGGCGGTGTTCGCCTCGTCCAGTAATCGATAGAGGTCGGGTGCGCTTCGAATCAACGGGCCTTTGGACGACACAAAGCTGGTACTTACCTTGGCACCGTTATCATACGTCAATGCCACCCCGACGCAAATACGGCTATGCGCCGGGCGGATGCTAAAGCAAGTGAGGTGCGGCGCAAAAAGAAAATAATCAATTCCGCGATCTTCGTAGAATTTCACAACTTTCGTCATAATGGAGAATGGCGGATTATCGATAACTACACAATCCGCTGGATAGTCGAAATTTTCGAAGTCTCCGCCCGGCCAGAAAGGACGGACTACCGTCCGCCCCCCCCAATCCATTTCCTTAATCGCCCAGTCCTTTGCAGCCTTATAAATAACATCCGGTGTGTAACAGTCATCCGTGGTTTTCTTCAACTTGAACTTTTCGACAAACTCTTCATAAGTCTTAGACTTCGGCATGCATTCCTCCTATTTCTTAACCCATGCATACAAAAGCCCGCCGGAAATGGCAATCCACAGATTGCGCTGGCGGGTCTTTACTCTAATTTCCCTTTTTGCCTCGTCCTCGAACTTCCGCAAGGATTGATTGGCACTCTCCAATGATTTCTGCGTCTGATCGTTCAAGCTCTTGGACGCGGTCAACTCTTTCTTCACTGTCTCTAACTGCTGATTGGCTTCGGTCAGCTGCGCCTTCTGCTCGGTCAAGAGCTGCTGCTTGGTCTCGTTGTTCTTCTCGAGCTGATTCAAGTTCACTTCGAGTTTCGTCAGCTCGGTCTCGGATATCTGATACATCTCCTCGGCCTGCAAAGTAGAACCAGCAGCTAACCACAAGGAGCACGCCAGCAAACAGATACATAATCTTTTTGTGTTCCACATTATACCCTCCTTTATTTTATCCTTTTATATACATAAGGCGCTCCTTTAATAGGAGTAGTCCCTTCAGAAAATATAAATTGCCCGCCGTATTGGTATTTCGAGATATATGCACCTGACACCCAAGTACCCCCGTAGAGCGAAGCAGGATCGATACTGGTAGTAGATGTGATAATACTCCCTACTGGATATAGCGAGGATTTCTGCATGTACAAGTCAGCCAGATTCTTTCCGTTTTCCTTGAATGTAGGAGCAGAAACGGTAGCAGGGAACGTAGTGGATTGGTCTGTACTAACAGAATAGACAGTATCAATCGACATCAGATTATTTGGCGTGCCCCACGTCCTATCACCGTAACCTCTTATAGCGAAAATCTGTTGCACCTGCGTTTCGTAGCCAGTACCTAGCTTTGTTTGTCCGCTAGGTGGAACGGTCATACAAGTAAACCGATAGTTCCAATAATTTCCAGTTTGAGTTGTACCACCGCCAAAGGTATTAGAACCCACTTTGATAATATCGGGACCACTCCAGCCAGTCATGCGAAGTCCATCATCATAACGGGTAACCCAGTTATTAGGACTTCCTCCAGTTGCAGATTCCAGCTTTACAGAAATAGCATTGTTACTAGCTGACAACCAAAACCAAAAATAATCTAAAGTACAATACCGTTCTTGCGATTTTACATAGTCCTTTGTCCAATACTTGTATTTATCGGTTTCCGCCGTTCCTGTTGGCACATTGTACTTCATAGCACTAAATGTGATTCTAAGGCCACATAGGGTGTTCATCTTCCCATCAATCTGTGGAATTGAGAATGCGCTTGTCTGTACACCGGAAAATACAGTAGCTTTGGCGTAATCAGACACGCCTGCGTCTGTCCATGTTTTGCCGCCGTCTACGGTTTTCTCCACAATGATTTGGTCAGCAGGCAGGAATGCAAGTTTATTAGCTCGACAGTTATTAATCAATGTCCTAGCTAATGGTGGTACATAAGTAGCACCAGTGATTGCGGATATCTTGCCTTCAGAGATGGTACTATTCCCGTCAAGATATCCTTTATCATTGGTCAGTTGCGAGACTTTAGACGGAACGTCTGTTTTCTTCGCGAACTTCCCGTTGAGCTGCGTGCATAGCTTTCGAATAGCCCCCAGCAGCGAGTCCTTATAAGTGCTCATGCTAGGCACCTCACTATACAATCGTTTCATTAACAATAGCGGTAATCTCATCATCAGTTGCAAGCGGGAAGTCGTTAAGCTGCATATATTTCTTATCAGCATCAGCAGCTTTGATATAAGCAGACAAGTCAACCACGCCGGACAGATTATCCCATGCATTGCCATTCCAAACCACATTATCTCCGGCTTTGATTCCGTGAGAAGCATCAGCCGCTACGACGTTGTATACATCGCCTACCGCCTTCCCGTTAACAGGGAGATCCGCATAGGTGTTCACGCTCCCGCGATACTTGTAAACGGTTGTGATATCTGCTTTCTTTGCATAAGTACGATCTATATCGGCGCTCTTTGCATAGGCAGCAAGCGACTGATGCTGCGTCAGCGGGGTAATGGTATTAGCACCCAAAGTAATGACACCGCCCTCGATCTTGGCATCCGTGATACCATAGCCTTTCAGCGTGGTGGCTACATCTGCCTTTTTGCCCAAAGCAGTATTCACATCGGCCGTCTTTGCGTAGGGAGACAGGTCCACTCGACCCTGAATAGCGGAAATCGTACCGTCCTCGGAAATAGTCACATTATTGCCCGCCTTGACACCACCGATGGTGCTTGCTGTCGGTACCGGAAGGACGTAGTTATTCGCTCCTGCTGCTACGCCTGCGAGCTTTGCTTTTTCTGCGGAAGTATAATCATTGGTAGAAAGGCCTTTCCCGGTTTCCTTCCTGACAAAAATGTTATTCAGCTTTGCAATCAAAGCGGTCATAGCAGCAACAAAATTGGATTTTCTCAGAATTTTATCAATAGTAGCCATATTATCCTTCTCCTTTTAGTAGATTATCAAAAATAGCATCAATGACAGCCTCGCATTCCGCATCGGTTGCATAATCTGCCACGAAATCGCCAGTATCAGCCGGAGTCAACACACCAGTTAAAACTCCTACGGCAGACAGAACTCCCGTAAGTGTTGCGTTATCACTCATTAGAAAGTCACCTCTTCTGTCAGCTTCAGCATGTGTGGTGGAATCACAGTCGCGACAAATCCATCAGGCCGGCGCAATTCGACATCATAGTAGTATGTACCATACGCCAGATTATCTGTCTCTCTAGGAACAATGGTGATGCAATTATTAGCGGCCGCTTTTTGGATAACGATTTCCTCATCGTTTGGCGATCTTTTTACTGTAAAAAGCACCTGATCATCCGGAGTGATTTCGTAGTCAGTACCGTCTTGATTTTTGATTTGCAGTCTGAAAGTAGCAGTATCTCCTCTTGTCAGACTAATTCCATTGTTGACCACTTTCAGCATACTTTCACCCCTGTTCCAGATAAAACTCAGTCTTTCCACGAAGTGTGTCCCCTCCGCTCATCCACGCGTCGGACTCGTCCAGTACGGCTAAATCCCATCTCTCGCAAGTCGTCGCCGGCCCGTACCCATCCAGATTTGCGGCCTCCGCGTGTGTCATGAAGTGGTCTACATCGACCTGGATGTCAAACACGTCAGCGATGACCGCTGATAGCATAGCGAGGGATTCGATCTGAGCGTCCGTTGGCGGCTCGTCTCCAAGACGGGCTCTCCATGGATCCCTGTACGCCTGTGCATCCTGACAGCAACAAAGGGCTATGGCAATGCTGCCCGTATTCCTGTGCCATGTCGCCGTGGGAATCGTATCAAGGGGACGGCTGCAAATGATTTCACCGTCCCCATCAATGCAGAAATGGTAGTCTCGAAAGCTGGTGTAGTGTCCGCCAGCCGTCCAGTGCCAGTACACCACGACGGGGTTCGGATACCGATAAAATGACGGGCGTGCTTCTTCCAGCATCCGCCTGATGGTGTCCATATCCATGGCTACCCCCTCCGTCTCTTCACTAGTGCTGCCAGGTCATGCACAGCAGAAACCCCAGCATCATCCAGATTCTCCACGATGGACAACAGTTCGGACGATGCCAGGTAAGCGATCACAAGATTTACAAACTCGCTTCGCCCCAGCATGAAGTCCACCAGCGCGCCCGCCACGACAAGCAGCATGTACACGGAAATCTTTTCGACAAACTGCGTGCGCATAGCGTAGCTATTGATGACGCCCGCGCGGTGAGCCGCCGGGATGCCCTTGAACGAGTCGATAAGCGACGGCTTCTCCGTCATAGACTGCGTCAGATAGCCGTAGGAAAGCGCGATGAACTTCGCGAATAAATCTACGCACACGATGCAGGCAAACGCCGTGAAGAGTTCCAAGTGCCGCTCCAGCGCCAGAAATACGATGCCCAAAGCCGTCTTATATGGCCATCCAATATACAGCCCGTCAAACACTTTCCCTACCCAGATACTGATCTCATTCAGATTCATCGGCTTTCACCTTGTCCCCTTCTTTCTCTTCCACTTTCTCTGTGAGCGGCTTACTCCTTACACATTTGGGATTCGTGCAAAGTCCAGTTTTCTCATCCATTTTCTTGTGACAGATGAAACATCTTTCCATTTAAATCGCTCCTCTCTTTTCGGTGTATTCGGTGACAAGCTCTTCCCTCTCAGCTTTCAGATCCGAATAATAATCTTCATCTTCAACGGCTTTTGCCTTGGCCATTTCGGATTCGACCTCGCTGATTTTGGTTGAGTATTCCGCATCAAGAGATGCGAGTGCTGCCTCGCGCTTCTCATCCTCTGTTGGTTCGGGCCGCGGCACGTACTCCCCATTCTTATAAAGCAGATCGTTCTGCAAGGCGTTATTATAGGTCAAAGCATCCTGCTCTACCGCGAGCTTGCCCGGATACTGACTTTTGGCCAAGGCCATAAGCTCTTCTACCGTCTCCCCATGCACACCGGTGACGTAGGATGTGACACGTTCCCCGCTCTCCTCGTAAATGGAAACATACGTGAGAGTAGGGTTCGTGATAGAAATTGATTCACTCATTTTTTACCCCCTTGAAAGGAAACCCTATGAAAAATCCAAACGGTTATGGCTGCGTCAAACATTTAAGCGGTTCACGGCGGAACCCGTTTGCCTTTGTTGTAACAGACCGAGGAAAACAGATCGTGAAGGGCTACTTCCCTACCAAAATGGACGCACTCGCCTGTCAGGTGGAATACTGGAATACGCATGGCCGCACCCGCCTTTCTGAAATCACACTTGAAGAATTGTATGCCGAATGGCTGCCAGCGCACCGCCCCTACGTTGCCGAAAGCACCGTGCGAAGCTACCAATCTGCCTATGGTCATCTCCATCCCCTCTATGGCATGCCAATCAAGGAAATCAAATACAAGCACATGCAAGCCGCCCTGGACGCCATGGGCGGCTTATCTTATGCCAGCAAAAAGAAAGTACGCAATCTCCTATCACTGCTCTGGGCATATGCAAGGAAGATGGACTACACAAGCAATGACTATACCGGCCTGCTACGCATAGGGAAGAACCGCCCTGTAAACCCACATCACGCTATCAGCCGCCGCAAAGTCAACGCCCTGTGGCGGATGGTAGACGTACCCGGCGTCGATATCATCCTCATACTGATCTACACCGGCATGAGAAACGGCGAGCTCCGCGCCCTGCTGAAATCCGATGTAAACCGTCGGCAGAAATACATCCGCATACGGAAATCAAAAACGGCGGCAGGCGTGCGTATCATACCTATCCATAGCCGCATCTGGCCACTCATTGAAAAGCGCCTGCGCTTTCCTGGTAGCTATCTCTTCTGCGATGCAAACGGCAAGCCCTATACCTATAGTCGCCTTGCCCGCCTCTTCGTCCGTATCATGAAACTGGTACACGGCGAAAAGCATAAACTCCACGACACCCGCCACACCTGCGCCACGTGGCTTGATGACGCTGAGGTGAATGACAATGCCAAGAAAATGATTCTCGGACATGCACGCAATGATGTGACGAACGGCGTCTATACCCATAAAACCTTGCGGCAGCTACGGAAAGCCATTGAGAAAATCTGATACCAACCTGTTACTAACAGCTATCAATCGCACTAAAAAAGTATCGCGGATATCGAATGATCCGTGATACTTTTTTGTTCCATAGAAAACCCACGATTCGGGCAGTTTTCACTCCTTCTGCACGGCGCAATGCGGGGCGGCTGAGATCAGTAAATACGTGACGGAGGCTGAAAATATACAGGGTGGATACTGCCACGTATCCGGAAGCAAAGATGAACTAACATCGTATCCCATTTCGTTTACGGTAGCAGGGTTTCCGGTCCCTCGCGTCTTTTCACAAGGTCACTACGTTGACTTTGCAAATGTAACAAAAAAAGATAACCATGGCTTTTATGCTACTGGTGCGATCAATGTCAATTCGTGGGTTGCGCACGACGGCTGGTATATCGCTATAGGATGGTAGACAGGGTGGAAAACACGATAACGGAAAGACGTGGGAGAATGATTCGAGTGCACCTGCTTATACTGTCAGCTACCCCATCTCATTCCCGAACGCATGCTTCACAGTCACAGGTAGTCCCGAACGAAACCAGAATAATAGGTATACTTACCGAACCGGTTACCACATTGTCTGGAAAAACAGCTCACAATTTTGTTATGCGATTGGTACAGAGCAGCAAGGTCAATACTTCGAGTGGGTAGCTATCGGCTACTAAACGATACCGAGCACTAGCCAATTGTACGGGAAACCTTTGGGGTTTGATGCAGCTGTATTGCTGATATTTACCTTCGAATCTTGCGTATACCAGTTATAACTCCAGACGCCGCTATTGAGCGAAAACGCAACCGTCAAAACCCTAGACAGGGCAAGCGGATATGTGAAACCGGAACCACCAATTCCACCCTGTATAATTAGCGGCACCGCGCCGCCAAGCTTTACCCACCATGCATTCGCATTCGACACATCCCCCGCAACGACGCCTGCGGCCGAGAGGTCGTCAGTGTCGAGAAAGCGTTTGAACGGAGTATCGTTGACTGCGATTGAGCCATTCCCACCCCGGTGATACAGACGGCCGCTAGGGCCTTCTATCCAAAACTGACAGCCACTCTTATTTCCCAGAGTTGGCGGAATATTAAGTAACTGCCCTAGCTGCGTCGGCTGATTCGAGAATTGCGCTGATGTATGGAAGGACCGAATAAACACGCCCAGTGCGCTCAAGGCCTCATTCGTTGTTGGAAGGCTAGTACCACCATCCAGCCTGTGCAGGTAGTCCCACAGCCCTGCATCCCCGACCAGAGTGCTTGCTTTGCCAACGGTTACATTGGCTAACGAATCGGTTCCTGTGCCACCATGAGCTACTGGAAGAATTCCGGTGACACCTCCGACTACGGTCTTATCAGCGGCGTTAAGCGTTCCTGTGTTTTCGCTCGCAAGGTCTGTCTTGATGGTCCTCCCCAGCATGGCCGGGGTTACGATTTTCGTATTGTTCGTCCCCGCTGTGACTTCTTCCTGCGTTGCATAGTCGATCGTGCGGTACAGCATCGCCCACACGACGGAACCGTCCGCCATGGTGTGTCCCGCACTGCTCCAGACGGGTTCCGCAGCTGCGCTCCTCCCCGAGGTGACCACTCTTGCGACAACGTTCGCGGGCATGTTTGGGCTCTTGACCACCTGCCCGACGGTATAGGCAGTGCTCGGCTGCCAAAGCTCATCAGTGACCAGACTGGATAACACGGAGTGCTTGTTTTTCTCGAATTCGATATACTGCTGCTCCGTCGTTCCTTTTGATGGGTTCGCGGGGTCGGGATAGTCAAACATCCCCGCGGTGGACTGCAATTTCAATACGTCTGCCATTGTTACCTCCTAAAGCTAAACTGTTTCATTGACGAACCCCTGCCATGTGATGTCGACGACGCCTGCCACCTGATTGCCGTCCTCATTCAGCAGGGCTATACGGCAGGGCGTGCGGGATAGTATCTTGGGATACCTGACAACGCCGCTCCCCTGCACGGCATCGATGCGCACGGCGGTGGTCATGTAATTCGGTGTGACGATGGGAAGCTCTATGCCGCTCGCCGGTACAGATAAATCCTCGAAATGCTCCTGCCGGTCGGGTACGTCGATATAGGCGTGCAGGCTCTTGACGATGGTTTCTTGCACACTCGAATTTTTTGCCACGATTTTGATCTGGATGGTCGCACCCGCCTGTACCAGCACTTTGTCTGACCACTGCTTCCAAAGCTCCTCGGCGGTGCTGCCTTTGAGGAGCTGCCGGTAGTACACAATGGCGGGACCTTCTATTTCCATGGTCAGCCAGAGCTGCCCCGAGGCAGGGGCCACAAATTCTCCCGTCACCTCGTAGGCTACGAAGTCTGTATCCCACATGTACGCAGCGGGCTTCGTCCACAATCTTCTGCCAGCTTCGTGCCACATGTTCGAGGTATTCTGCGCATGGATGTAGCCGTCGCTCTCCAGTACAAGGCCGCTGGTCTTGATGTCTGCCCAATGATCTGCACCGAAATCCTGATCAAAGAGCACATTTTCCTGCAGCAGGTCGCCCATCTCCAGCAGGCAGTAGGCGAAGTTTTTCGACTCATTCCCATTCTGATCCACGGCTTTGATCATGACGGCATGCGTGCCCGGTCGGACGGTCTGCGTCTCGTATGGCTGGTTCGTGATAAGCCCTTCCTGGACGGGTATCCCCGCTTCCCAGTTGAGCTCTTTGCCCTGTGTATATTTGAGGATAAATCCTGCCACGTCATTCGGCTCGGGGTAGGTGTATTTCCACCAGTACCGGCGGATAGAAGAGCTCATCCTCTCGACGTTCAGCACCTCCACGTCGGGCGGGGGAATCTGGACGGAAACTGGCACAAATGGGTATGCCTGCACATCGGCAAGGCTCTGCTCCATGCCGCCGAAGATGTTGAATGCGGTGAATTTGAAGTAAACGGTCTTGCCGATATAAGCATTAGCCAGCCCTGACTTCAGGAACGCTTCATCACATCGGGCGATGCTTGCCCCCTTCACGTGGTAATCGGCTTCGCTGCCAAACTGTCCGCGCACCAGTCCCGAAAGTCTCCACGTCCCGTCTTCGAGAAGTTCAGCCGTCTGGTAAGACAATGCCTCCCCGCCAATGTACATGACCGTGTCGCCGTTCTTGGCGCTCTCTGCATCCACGGAGGTGAAGCCGTCCTGATCGAGCGCCATCTCAAGCACTGTGTCTTCTATGTTTAGTGGCTTGGTCAAAGTGCCATATCTGGCGCGGTTGTCGATGGTGCCCAGCTTCTTGTAGTATTGATTCGTGTCAGACACCCAGACAGAGCAGCCGCCCCAGTTTGGATTCTTGCCCCATGTACCAATCCACACCTCATTATCCGCACTTGTCATGAGTGCTGGCGGCTGGAATATCATAGGTGGTTCGCAGACGCCGGGATCCGGATTGAAATCAATGAGTGGGCGTTCGTTATCGTGGACGTTATACTCTGCTCCGCTATAAACACCCTTTGCTCTCGAAATCGCCGTGAAAGTGATGATACCGTCCGTGCCTTCCGTTGCGCTGTCGATCATAGCCGGTTGATTCTCTATCCCCATGAGCGGGTCATTCAGCATGACAAGGTCACCCGGCTCTAGTCGGCAGAAGGCCCAGTCGAGCTTGAAGGTATATTTCACCCGTTCATATTTGTTCTTGCGACACAGTTCTTCCGCCAGCTTGACGGCGCGCGTCTTCGTATACATGTAATGCGCCTGCGTGGTAGACGCCTGCCGCACGCCGAATTCTTTGATGTCGTCATTATCCTGGTAATTGACGATTTCCTTCTCATAGGCATTCGCGCGGTTCAGGAACTCTACAGATATGCGGTTATAAATTTCCGATGAATCCTTGCGGCTATAGGAAATGCATACCCCGCCGGTCTGAGGGATGAAATCATCCGGCGTCAGGTTATACCGGATCGTCTTGTCCGGTTTCCACTTGCCTACGGGGCGGTCTGCGCGCGGTACGATCTTTAGCCGGTTATTTGACCAGAAGATATAAGCGTTGGTGATGTTGGCGATGTCATTGATGATCTCACGGGCTGCCTTCGCGTCCAGTTTATCGGACGGCGTAGAGATCAGCATGTCTGCTTCCTTGCAGTACTGCCTGTAGTTCTCTATCCCATCGATTTCTATCCCGCCAAGGCCGATTTTGTTAAGCACATAGAGGATATAGTCGGCGGGGTTCACGTCTACCCCATCCCCCGTTTCCAGCAGCTTGCCTTTCACTTCGAAATTGTAGGAAGGCATGGATCCGCTATCCCCGAGGTCAATAACACCGGCCATGTAAGCCAGCCCGTTATAAGCAAGCGCCTTATCCGGGTGCTTCCCTGCCGTGTACGCCCAGGGCTTCTGATCTTCTTTCCCATCGAAAAGCGTGAGCCCAATGTCCCCATTGGGATACTGGTATAGGCTCTTGTCTTTCCACATCTTGCCAATGCCGGAAATTTGCCCCTCGCACAATGCGAGGATCACCGCCACGGTATAGGTGTAAGTGATGGTCGTCGTCCTTGAACCGCCGCCTTTGCCGCTCTTCTGGCTCTGCCGGTGTTCGTGTGCGGTGAAGTCATCGTAGTAGATGACATTCGGAGAGATACGGGTAGTGCCAAGGATTTCCGGAACGGTTGACCCATATTCGGCCGTGGAGACGGTAAAGCTGGAAATCTTATTTTCCCTTATGGTCGTATTGTGACCACCAAATAAGCCCATGACTACCTCCTAAACCGATACACACCATGCAGCCGCGATTTTCCTTTGGCCGTCAAAAACATGACGTCATTGATATCTGACAGGATGACGCCACGCTCCACCATGGCATGGATCACACGCCCGTCCCCCACATATACCGCGCCATGAGAGACACAGCGTCCAAATTTATACAGCAAAAAGTCCCCCGGCTGCATCTCGGCCAAGGGGACTTCTGCGCAATATCTTTCTACCACTTTGAGGAACCATTCCTCGCCGTGGTGCAGATGCCACTCATTGGAATACGGGGGAATCTTGATGGTCCCGCGCTTGACGTATCCCGCTCCTTCAAGGCAGGCGATGAGCAGCATGCCGCAATCAATCCCCTTGCCCTTGACCTTCGCCTGGTTCACGTGCGGCGTCCCCAGCCATGTGTAGGCTTCTTCTACGATAGGATTCACAGTAACACCTCTTTCAATGGTACGAACGGCGCAATGACGGACGCGGAGTCTTCTTCCGTGCTGGATGACACCGTGCCGCCGCTATTGGCATACGTCCCCTGCGGGTAGAACCTGCGCCGCGGGAATTCTTGCGACATCCCCTGTACTTTACTCTTTACCGTGAGCTTCATGGCAAGCCCGCCGCAGGACTTGACCTCCGTCAGCCCCGAAAATAGTCCCACGACGCCCATCACCTCTCCGTCAAGGTCGAAGAAGCAGCGGCTCATGGCAAGCGTCGCCCGGTCGAATGCTCCATCATGTGCCGCCAGGAAGATGGGTTTATCGCCCAGCTTGTCCTCGACGGTCGCATAAATGGATACAGTCATGGAATCGACGGAAACAACATTGTTCAGCTTCGTCTGTTCCCTCTTTAGCATGATCGCATTATGCAGGTACGTATGCCCGCCGTAGGTCACATCATGGTCGGCATCGGTGAAATAGTACGCCGTTCCGTCGAAAAGCGTAAGGGTATACAGGTCACACGATACCATTTCTTTCTGCGTGTTGAGATACTTGGCCAGCTCTTCTGTTACGCTTTTCATCGGACCACCTTCAATGCGATAGAACACTCGAACAGATTCACAAATTTCTGCTTCACCGTGATACTCTTCTTCGCAAATACCACCTTCCACCAGTAGTCATAAGTCGCCGTGACGACTGCATTCGCAGATGGCGTCTGATTGAATACAATCGCCCCGCGGTCGATGGTATACTCTTGCGCCATGCGCTCCGCCCCATTTACCCATACCGTCAGCTTGTCCGCATAGTACGTAGGCTCCTGCTGGCCATGCATGTTTGCCGTCAGTTGGTAGGATCCATCGCTGTTCCTGCCAAGCCGCAGCTTCTCACAATGGTAGTTCTCCGCATCCTTGTAGAAGAATGGAATAAGCGTCCCCTTCACGCGGGAACGGAACGCAAAGAGCGTATCTTTCTCTTCTGCCGTCAGGGCAGGGAAATCGATAGTGAACTGCCAGCCCGGCAGCGTCTGCGAAGTGATGGCGCGTCGCTTCCCGCTGGCTGCCGTCTGTTCCGTCACGTCCCAGCTATCCTCGACCTTCGAGGACCACTTTACGCGTCGAGCATTCAAAGGAAATAAAAGATTTGCCATTTACCACACCCCCGCGTCCGTCGTAAAATCTCGTGTCCCATCGAAAAGCATCTGCTTGATGGAATCCATGCCGCCACCTCGAAGGAAATCCATGAAGGACGACGCGTCCATAGCTGATACATTCAGCGTCACGCTGCCGCCATTCCCTGCTGCGCCCATGGCCGGTGTTCCCACCTGACCGCCTTCTGCGTAGTGGGGACTGTTAAGAGTATCCAGATAGGCCGTGCCCAGTCGCTGGACGGCTGCTGCATTGATGACATACTCGCCATTCGAAAGCATCGCCGGGATAGAGTCCGACGTCCCGGTTCCGGGACCGGTAATCAGACCGCCGGTTGCCTTCTTCTTCGAGACGCCAAATACTGTTTTATTCGCCGCATCTGCAGGCGTCATCCCACTGGCCAACATAGGGAATGCGGAGTAAATCGCGAATACAGCCAGCCATTCCGTCAGAATGGAGACGGCATTCTGAATGATCCCCCGGACAAAATCGCCAAGCGCCTCTTTCGCTGTCTTCGCGCCCATGATGAAGTCAGCCATGGCAGACCCCATAGATTTCCCTACAGTTTCCGCATAAGACTTCATTTTATTGGACCACTGCTCGCCGATAGAAAGCTGCTGAATTTCGGCTTCAGACGTTTCAGCCAAAGTCTCTTTATACTGCTCGGCGAAGGCCTGCAGGGTCTCTCCTTTGGCGGCCAGTTCTTCCTCTAAGTCTTCGGGGGTCATCTGCAGCAGCTTGGCCATCCCGTTCAGCGCTTCCTCTTCATTCGGATTCGCCATGGCCACGTCTACATCATTCAGGCTTTCGTTTAAAGTCTTTTTGATTTCCTTGATGCGCGCTGCCACTTCGTCATCCGTGCCCAGAATATTATCCAGTAGCGTCTTGGTCGCTTCTTTGTTCTGATCGTACATGTACTGGAATTCCTGTGATTTGACCTTGGCCTCATACAGCTTATTCTCAGCTTCGATCTGCTCATTGATGGAACGAATCACCTTGTCACGAATTTCCGCGTCGGCGATCTTTTTCGCGACTTCCAGCTCGTTGTCCCAACCGGTCAAAAGCTTGTCGTGCGCGTCTTTCAGTCCCTGCAGAGAGATTTTGTTCTCTTCGGCTTTCTTATTCTCTCCCACAAGCATAGCTGCATTGGCCTTAGCCAATTCGAGTGAGGACTTCGCAAGCGCCTGTTTCTGTTTATCTGCGTCGGTGTACTTCTTAATCAGGGCATCGATCTGCCGTTCTTCTTCTCGTTCTTCACGAGAGACGGACGCGCCGCCCCCGGAGTGGCCACCACTCCCTCCACCGCCGGAGCGAGCCCCACCCGCGCGGCCGCCACCGGATGCACGCTGTGTCGGGCGGAAATGATTCTCCTCCGATCCAGTATCCGGTGCACCGGGGAATTCATTGTGCCAGCCCACATCGATGCCAGCAGAAATCTGTTGGCCAAGAGAACCGAGGATCTTAGACAGAATGCTGAAGATTTCCCCCAATGGCTGCAGGATCGGAGATAGGGCATTGGCAATCCTCACTCCAAGGCTTCGGAATGCTGCATACATCTCATGCGCCATCATGATAACGACCTTGATGACATTGATGATGATCTGCATGCCGTCGCTGATAAGATCCAGCGCATAGGAAGCGATGTCTCCGAAGTCAGAAAAAATACTAACCCCGTCGCTTCGTATCATGTCCAGCAAGTCCTGCGTGAACTCAATCAGCTTCTGCACGATTTCAGACTGGTCGAATGCGTTCAGGATGGACAGACCGATTTCCTCGCAGCAGGCGCTCAGGTTCCCGGTGACATCTTCCCATGCGTCATCGATGTTCTGCTTCGACGTTTCCATGGAGCCGTCGAATTCATGCATGTAATCGGATAACGCCGCAACAGCATCACTGGCTTCCAGCGTGCCCTCCTCTACAGCCTGCATGGCGTCGTCCCCACTCAGCCCGAGAGAGGAAAATGCCTCATCCAGATTAATGCCCGCCGTTTTTAAAGCAACGAGCTGTCGATTCGTTAATTCGCCGGTTGCCTGAATGCGAGAAATGGCATCGACAAGCTGCTGCGCGCCGCTGGCGCCCTGTCCTAAACCAGCCGACGTATCGGCACACTGACGGATCAGATCTGCAGCGTTCTTTGCCGAATACCCCAAATCAATGAGCTGGACCATCATCTGATTCAGCACCGCGGGATCATACGTGAGGTCACGCGTAAGATCATTAAAGATTCTGTAAGAGGTGACGGCGTCATCGACGTTGTACTTCATTGCCGCGAACTGTGCCACAGTAGACTGCGCCGCCGCACCGGCTTCAAAGACGGATGCCACAAAGTCAGCAAGGGCGATAACGACGTCACCGGCAAGGCCAGCCGCCATCGATGCCAGATTAGAAGTCAGCATGCCAATCGCCGTATTCATAACGGACGAAGCATTAACCCCCTCGAGCATACTTCCGGCCAGAGCCTTGAGCGAGGTGCTGGAACCATTCGCCCCTTCTGCCTGCTTCAATGCGCTATTGTAGGCTTCCTTGATCGCCTTCGAATAGCGTTTATTCGCTTCGGTCTGAATATTGAGCTGTTGCTGCAGGTCTTGCAGTGCAGCCCGCTGTTCTTCAGTGGCTTTCGTGCCATTCTGCGTTTCTCGCTCCAGATTCTTCAGTTCAGCTCTCAGCGTTTTCGCATTCTGCTGGCCGCTGGCGAGCGATGAATTCAGTCGTTTCAGCCCGGCGTCTTCCACCGCTACGGATATATCGACCTTGGCTTCTGCCATGTGCTCACCTCCTACAGGTTGACCTTGTCTTCCAAATACTTATCAACTTCGGCCGCGTAGTATTCTTCTATCGCGGTTCGGTTCGATTCAAAATAATTGCCTCTGGCGGGATACGTCGGACCCTTTTGCCCTTTGCGCTTCCCGTACAGAATGACGCGTCCGAAGGCGCCGGTGTTATACCAGCGCGCAAAGTAGTTGGCGTACACACGGACGCCAATGCCGGACGCCTGCACCTCGAAACGCCCCCGGATAAACATCCCATCGGTCAGCGCCTTGCCGCCAAATGCCGTTCGGGGATGAGTATGTGCAATGAATAGCCGAACTGCCTTCCGGGCCTCATAGGACGCATTGACGACGTCCTGATGGAACCCGCGATCTGTATATTCCTGCACCTCATCTTTCAGTTCATCCAGTGTCATTTCTTATCCCTCTTCCTAGCCCGCAGCCGCTACGAATCCAGTCATCTTCTTCGGTTCGCCGACGCCGGTCGCAGACAGTTTTTTCTTGATCATATCCTTGCCATCGGCGGTGATTTCCCAAGACTTCGGAACGACTACAAGGGACAGATATTCCTTGGTATCCAAGTCGACGACTGCGATATTGAGCGCGCCTTTTTCGGCAGTAATTGCATCATCAAGCAGGAATTCCTCGATCGCCTGCTGCGCTGCGTTATCACGTTTCATGATGACGTCGGCAGAAAGCTCATAAGACTTATTGGTCACTGTACCGTCTGCCCAATACCCGCTCTCTTTGGTCTGCACGGTGGAAGTATCTGCAGAAATAGAAAGGGTATTGGTTTCAAGTCCCCCGAGGAGCGTCCACACCGGTTTATCTTTCGTCGCACCTTCGCCGTAGTTGACGTAAAGTACCTGCCGCTTGCCGGATACACCGACGCCGCTAGCAAAGGACGGGTAATTTTCTTTAGCAATAGTAATAGCCATGGTTTACCTCATTTCTCTAACTGGGCAATCTCTAGGACGACGCTCGCCGCGCCGCTCTGCCAGATGCCCTTTTCTGAATACACAGGAAGATTGATTCGCATGTTATTGACCGTCACACGCCATAGGTGGAAACCATTGACATTCAGTATAGCCTGCAGGGTATCCCACCCTTCCTGACTGCTCAGGAAATTCAGCAGGGTCTCCAGCCTTTCAGCGATACGCTTCCGGCCCTTATAGTTACTATAGACTTCCATATCCGTAGATACAGCCCACAACACGACATCATCATTGGGACGGCAGTCTGCTTTCGCCGCCCCGATGATCCCATAGTCGAATTCGGTCTGATGCTTAAAGTAATCTTCGATTTCAAAGACAGGGACAGAGGCATCGAACCATTCCATATCCTTCTTGCCGGAAAGTGCTTTATATAAAGACAGATTCACCGCATAAAAAGGGGCCTTGTAGTTCATAATGCCTCCCCGCTCCCATTCACGGCCGTCGCCGTGATCTGCAAATAATACGGACGTGATTCATCAAGCAATCGGACATCGTTGATGATCCAGGTATAACCCCGGTAGGTCAGCCGCCACGAGACGTCTAAAGGATATAGCCCTCGGATATCTCGCAACACGAAATACCGGGTATCCGCCGTCACATAATCACCAACGAATACCTGCCTGCTCTGATCCTTCTGCTCACACATAGCAAAAAGAGTGGCCACCTCTGCGAAGCTGCCACTCTTTACCCCGCCAAGCTCATCTCGCTCCGGGGTCATAGGCTTCAAGAGCGTGACTTTATGCGTGAACCGTCCCGGATTTCTCTTGAACACTTCAAGCGCCCTGCTTGATGACAGTGAAGGCGGCGGTATAGGTGTTGATGTCGGTGAATCTGCAGATTGCACGGACAAGCACGGAGTTGTTACGGAAGCCTGCAGATTCATCCGCCGCTACTTCCAGTTCCGGGTAAGCGATATGGTACATCGCGCGGAAATCACCAACCAATACCACGTTGTCATCCAGTTCGTCATTTTCAACGACAATAACCGGACGGCCTTCGATCTGGCGGATGGTGCTGCCGTTCGCGTCTCTAGTCAGCAGGTAACGGCCTTCTTTGTCGGAAACTACGGCCATCGCTGCGAAGGTTTTCTGGTTCATGACGATGGTCGCATTCGCACCGGCATCCAGTGGCAGGGAAATGACCGCAGCCTTGATCGCATCCAGTCCTTCTTTGGACGCTACCGCGGTAACAGTTTTAGCGGTGGCGTCAACAGTTGCCTTTGCAGCGGAAAGGATTTCTTTATTAACCGCCTTCACATAGACGCGATTAAACAGTTTCCCGATCACCGCCATGACATCGGTCTTTGCGTCCATTAACAGTTCGCGGGACACTGGAATGATAGCGCCCTTAGATGCCAGGTTGAACTTGGTGGATGTGAATACGGCCTTCGTCTCCGCGATCGCGTTGTTTTCATCGAAATCGGTCAGCGTTACAGCCTGAGAGTAGTCGATGATCGGCACGGAACCGGAACGGGTACCCACAGAGATAGCAGTGGTCAGAGAGCGAAGGTCGTTGTTGATGCCGTTATTTTCCTTCAGGTCGAGGAGTTCAGACGGGATCAGCACGCCGCCGTCTGCGTCTACGGCCCCGTTCTGACCAGTAGCTGTATTGAAAAATTTCGCGGTATCTTCATTCTTAATACCGAGAAGGTAAGATTTCAGTGCTGCATTAAAAGATTTCTTGTCCATGTTATTTTCTCCTTTGGTTTTGGAATTCTTCGCAGCTGCTTCTACTTCGAGCTGCTTTTCATAATCAGACAGTGCGCCCTGCAGTTTATCCTGCATTTCAACCGGCACGGCCTCTTTTTGATCGATCAGTGCCTGGATCTTTTCTCTCAGGGACTTGATTTCTGCTTTCATTTCAAGACTTTTTAACATTCGATATTCCTCCATCTAAAATAGCGAGCCAGTACGCCTCGGTCTCTTCGTCCAAATGGTCGGGCGGCTTCGCGCGTTGCGTCATATTTCTATGAGCAGTGAGCTGTTTATAGCTCGGCGCCTTATTGCCGTAGGCCGCTCGGTAAGCAGGCAGCGCGCAGTTGATAATAAACAGGTCTTCGAGGTGCTGGTAGCGGCGGATATAGCCATCGATCAGCGCCTCAAGCTCGGCCATAGTATATCCCGCAAACTGCTCCGGCCTCAGGTGAAGCTCCCCAAGCGCAATAGGCTCTAAAGTTTTTAAAAAATCGGTGAATGACGTAAAGGACGGACTTATGTCTTCTTTCTGACTGCCATGATCTTTTTTGGGTCGCCGATAGCTCCCGATTTAGCAATAGCCTTAAACAGGGTCACAGACGCCGACGTGAACTTTCCTTCCGCCATGAGCTGGGTAAAAAGATTATCGAGTTCATCGTCGGAAAGCACCGTCCCGCCACCCGCAAGGCCCCATCGAAGCAGGGAGTATACGGTATACAGCGGGATCGCCGCACCGTTCTGAAGCCTGCCTAATGTGACCAGCAAGCTTTCGCCCAGTTCCTTTTCTAGATTGAAAATACTTTTGACGGTAAATCGTACCTTGTACTCTTTCCCACCGATCTTCATTTTTTCGTCAGCTTCAAGAATCATCAGTCTTTCCTTCTCCTCCCTCGTTTGTTGCACTGTCCCCGAGAAGCCCAGTCCCGCCGCGCTGACTCAATTTGTCCGCCGCCGGATCGTCACTTTCAGGATAGCTCAAAGAAATGCGGGCTTCATTTGGCGTCAAGATGCCCGCGCCCGTATAAGCACAGAGCACACTAGCCTTTGCACCCGCATCTAAGAAATCAAATACGTTATTGCAGATATCGAATCGGAAACCTTTCTGCCTCTGGCGACGCGTCAGAAGCTTGATAGTCAGCTCCAGCGCATACTGGTTTACGATCGGCGCAATCGTATTATTATAGAAAGATGTCATCTGCGTAGTAGAAAACGTTGCAGTCCCTGCCCCGCCTACCACGTTCAGCATGAAAAGCGGGATGCCAAAGAAACTACTGATTTCCTGCGTGTTGATGGTCTTCAGCGTATCGAAATAGTCCTTGATATTATTTGAGATATTCGAAGCGCTCATTCCGGCGGGCAGAGGCAGAATCGTACTATCGGTATTCGACAACAGCTCTTTCACCTGTTTCTGCAGCACCTTCTGTTTGGATACGGAAAGATCAGATGTGTAGGAGAGCACGATGGTCCCGCTAAATCCATTTTCTACACTGGTGCGAAGCGCACTTTCGACTTCGGCATTGCCGTCTAGTGTGCTGCGGATCACTTCCAAGGCGCTTCGCCCCACAAGGCCGTTAGCTGAGTAGGCTTTCACGTGCAGCATCTCTTCGGGCAGAATCGTGTAAGTTCTGCTGGTTACAGGATCCGTGTATTCGTAAACAATGCGCCTTGCCCCATCAAGGATGTTTGCATCATCCCAATACATGCGAACTCGCGCCGCATCCAATGGCACCAGCGCCGTCAGCGCGCCGAGAGCGTCGCAGCAGATGTAAGCGAAGGCGTTCCCGCACCCGAGCCGCTGCTTCTCCATGTACTCCCAGAAGGAATAGGCGTTAATGCCAGGATACGGCTGCAGGTTCAAGACTTCCTCGAATCCCGCCATCAATCGGGTGATTTCCTGATGGTCTTTCCCGTACAATCCCCATCGAGTTTGCGCGATCTGCCGGGCGAGTGTCTCTATGCATGTCGAATACACGGCATCGCCGTTCGCATCTACTGTTACACGGCGACCACGTCCGATGGGAATCACGCTCGCACTTGGGCCGTCCCGTTTCCTGTTCGCGGCGAAGCCGTTAAAATACGCCTTGATTCGGTCGAACATGATACTACACTCCTTTCGCCCGTTCCATCAACGCCTGCAGATTTTCAGGCACGGTATACACGTTCTTACTCCGCAGGTCTTCTACCTGCTTCCTCAATTCGCGGTTTTCTTGCACAAGGTTCACCAGCGGAGCCTCCGCTGCCATGCCGTCTTTTCTCTTGGTGGCCACTAGAGAGACGTGGTCAAAGGTGGCGGCGGCTTCGTCGCCAGTCAGATACACGTCTCCTTTTTCGATCGCGTCAAAGATGGATCCGTCGTCACAATGTTCGTCGATGATGTTATGCATCACCTTATCGATAGCCTCCATGCCGTCCGCATCACTACGAAGCTGAGTTTTAGATCCGATAGAAATCGTCCAGCAGTTGTGCAGCATGAGCAAGCTGTTCTTGTCAATTTCGACCGCATCACACGCAAGAGCAATGATAGCTGCCGCGGATGCCGCAAGAAATCCGACACGCGCCGTCACCTTGCACTTCGCGTTTGCGATGCAGTGTGCTGTTTCTAGTCCCTCGAAAGCATCGCCTCCCGGGGAGTCAATATGCAGCACTACATCTTCCGCCGCGTTTTCGAGTTGATAACGAAGAGCTGCCAGATCATAAATGGCACCGTTAATAAATAAATCCATAGTCATTCCTCTTTTCTATACATCTGCAGCTGCGTCAACATCGCTCGCGCCGTGTAGTCCATTGTTACCACGCCGGTAAACATACCCTCGCGCCGATCATACGCACTCGGCATCCACTGGGTTAGTACCCACATATCGCATTTATCGGAAAACTCGGAATCTTTGGCATAGATTTCATCAAAGTCATCCACCGCATCCCTGATGTAGGAATAGCCCTGACTAATGGCACTCTCGATATATCCGTCATCCTCTTCGTAAGGGATACGCAGGTAGTCTTTTACCTGGTCTACACTAATCATTCGTACCTCCCACCTCTCTCATCCATTCATCGACCATCTCATCGCCCGTAGGCAGGTCGCTATTGAAATCAATATACGGGGCGATGAATCCTGTGATCGCAGCATCTACGGGGTCGATACGGATATTGCTGTCAGCCCGAAGGCTGACTTTTTCTACGGAATAGAACCCGGATGGATTCCTAACGAGAAGAGAATTGGTCACCGCTTTCTCGAATATGTCTTCATGCCCGCGATGGTAAGCGAGCACCCCGTCTTTCAGATATTGCCCGAAGGCTTCGATATATTGGCTAAGCGCCTTTGGACTTTGATTCTGCAGTATGAAGGTATCACACACAGACTCCAGCCGATCCTGAATCCCCGCCACGTTATACGGATCCGACGCAATGGTCACGAAGTGAAGCCCATTCTTTTCCCGCAGAGTATCCAGCTGCTCGAAGATCTGCGGAGTATCGATATTGTCGCCGCCTGCCCCGTTGCACAAAAAAAGCTCAGTCCCGACATAATCGGTGTAACTGAACTTGTCTTTCTCTATATGCTCCTGCAGCTTATTCGCTGGCATCCACGACATGACATGCATGAATAACCGATGCCGCGCCGCCGGACTGTTTTTCTTCAGCAGCTTGCCCGTCTTGCTTTCGCCAACGAAGCAGAGCAGCACAACGCTGGAAAGGTCGAGCGTCTGAGACAGGTCAACGCCCAAGTACCAGTCTGTATAGCCCTTGGCTATCACGTCTTCCATGCCATAGTCCACGCCACATGCCTTCAGTTGATCATAGGAGCACAGGCTCCGATCTTCGGCAGAGTACCAGGCATTACATTGTTTCGTCACGAAGGACTGGAGGGCGAATCCTTTTTCCGTGCACGCTGCACGCGCCTTTTGCGCATACTTTTCTTTGATGTGTTTCTTTATGGTGAACCCATCGGGCTCGAACAACAATACCGGGTTCGCCTTTCCCCATGTGGTAATCTGCCCGAATTCTTTCGCCTGCAGCTCCTCCTGATTCGGTTCCGCTAGAAATAGAAACACGTTGTCGGGCAGTGCATCCTCGTAGAGCATTTTTCGAAGCGTCAGCCATTTCTTGTGGTTGTCGCTTCCCACGGAAAACTGCGCCGTCGACATGGTCACCAGCAGGGAGTCCTTAAAATGTGCCTGCCCATCTTGGATGGTCTTCGGGATAATTTCATCACAAAGCATCTCTTCATCAATGACCGCTACTTTGTTGGTATAGCCATCAAGGGAATTCTTCGCACCCCCGCCAGTACGGAACATGTCGAGCCGGTTGCCAGTGTTCTTGTTTTTCGCCCAGCAGGCCGTCTTGTTGACGTTGCTGAACGTCTCGGCGAGATACGGGTCGTTTTCAATAAACTTCGTGAACTCATTGAAGCAGATGGTCGCGTTTTGCCCTTTGCACGACGCTAGTACAATCAATTCATTCCGGAATTTACTCATCCCCATCAGGTAATGAAGCACACCGGATAAGAGAAAAGATTTCCCATTACGCCGCGCCATGTACAGGTTCGCCGTATTGACCACGTAACCACCACCAGGGGCCCTCAACCCGAATATGCCACACATGATGAATTTTTGCACCGGATATAGCTTTAAATGCCGTGGCTTTCCATCTTCATCAATATAAATCAACATATGCAGGAACTGGAATAAGCGCCGCATAGCTTTGTCGGCGAACTGATACCTGCTACTGGCGTACATTTCCAAAAAGCGGGCGAAGCAACGGAATTCAGATTCGCCCAAGAGGTCCATATCCGCCCTTTTGACCAGGGCCTTATAGTAATCTCCAATGAATTCATTCAGTTCATGGGGGATGTGCAGATGTTTCACTGCGTCTTCTATATTCATGCTCAAACCGTTCTTCGTACACCTCTTCCCCCTTCCGAATGCGGGCGAGCGCTTCCTTGCGGCGCCCGTTGTTATACCATGCATGGATCTCTTCATGGCTGGCATGTCCTACCGGGATCAAATTGTCCTCATCAAGAAATCGATCCGGAGCAGCGTCTCTTTCAGCAATATGATGGACGTATGCCGGATCACACTTTTCCCAGATACCGATACCTAGAAGCCACACGTCATATCCTGAATACTTCAGTATCACAGCCTTGCGGCATCGCTGCCAAACGCGGGAATGATAGCGCCTTGTACTCTCATTCATACACAGACGCCTCTTCTGGTAAGCCGCAGCCATTTTTGCTCTGCATACGGGGCATTCTTTCCCAATGAATAACTGGTGGCAGTTACTACACCGCTTAAAAGTCGCCATCTTTCTCCGCCTCATTCAGAATCCGGGTATATGGGTTACCATAATCCGCCAGCTCATCCTTGATGTCACTGAACCGCAGTACCTTGTACAGATTCAATGCGATTTTGTTATATTCCTTGTATAGGATAATTTTATTTTTCAATGCGGTGATTTTGACATCATCCTGCGCAGCTGCTATCTCTTGGCTGATCTCTTCGGACATCACCATAAAACGGCAATATTGAAGGATCAGCTCCCGGTTGATTTGGGTGACGGAACTACATTTATGATTTAACGTCCAAATATAGTCATTTAGCGCCTTAATCGCCCTATTTCTCTTTATGTTTGCCATTTTATCCTAATTTTTTACCAATAATGAGAAAAAAAGAAAACTCCCCGCCGATACGACGCAAGGCAGGCCAAAATTTTCAAACATACCCCCACCTTGCCAATGAAAAAGCCATCCGATTTCTCGGACAGCTTTTTTATTTTTCTAATGCGCGTCGTATCAACGCTTTATATTTTACAGCATCAAGCATAGTCTTGAAGCAATTATGCATTCGGGCATTCTGCTCATCCATTTTGTTCCCCTGATAAATCGCATGCCTGGTTTCTATCTGCCCCGCATCCCCATTGAGAACTAAGTAGTGATAAAAATCTCCCTTTTGTGGAGTGAATGTGTATTGGTTGATTGCGGCATCATCTTCAAGCATCATCCCGATACACATAGGCGCAGGCTCAGGGGCTCGGGTATAGAGCTCGCCGGCGCGGACCACATACTCATGCCCATTCAGCGAGAACCATTCACCTTCCCTGGCGCCCTTCAGCTTCATTAGCGCCGTCAAGCATTTCTTTTCTGCCCAGCTATTCATAGTTAGCCTCCTATTTTTAATCAGGTATCCTACCCTATTATACTACAGGCTGCCACGCAAAAGAGCGCCTCTTCCGAGACGCTCTTCTACGGCAATCCTAAATATAAAAGGAGGCCAAGCATGGAAACGATAGCACAGATCGACTTGTGGGAATTTCTCCCCTGTGCGATTTCCCTTTTACTATTATACCATCATCCGATGTAAACTAATGTAAACTGTCAAGAAGTATTTTGGGAAATCATGCGGATAGCACGGTCTCGCATGCGAACCAGCCATTGCCTTGTGAACCCGCGTTTCTTTTCGATCTCCCGCCATGACATGCCAGCCAGATATCTATCGTAAAGGATCGTTTTCTCCTTCGCGTCGCGGCACAAGGCAAGCAATGCGTATGCCTTCTTTCTCATGCTGGTGAGTGCGTCCATACATTCCAGCAGGCGCTTGTCCAGCTTGTCGCACCGTTCGATGATCTGCTCCAGTATTTGAGACAGGTCAGAGTTCGCCGTGACAGTGATCTTCGGTTTATCGTACTGCACCGCCTTCACGGCGGCGATGTCATTTGTCACGTGTTCCCTTTCCTGTATCAGGGCATAGAGTTCCTGCCGCCGGCTGCGTAGTTCCTCAAAGAAAGTCCTGACCTCTTCTTCCGTCATGCGTTCTTCCCTCTCTTCTTCGGGTGCGTTTTCTGCCAATGCCGCTTCTGACAGTCTATGCTGCAGTACTTCTGATTCGAGCCGTTCGGCCGAAACAGGTGACCACACGAAGCGCAGAGCCTTGGTTTTAGCGCCTTTTGGCAAAGGGCCTGCCCTTTCTTCTGTTTTCGCTCGAGCGCGCGTTTCTGCTTTTCAGCCATGTCGCTTGCCTCGTAGTACTTCAAGAGGATAACGGCGCCCGGATAGCCGTCTGCCTCCCACCCATGGTCAGAAAGTTGACGCGCCTTCGTCCAGAAGGCAGCTCTTGCCATCCACTCCAGATCGAAGTGCTCCCGCTCGCTTGGCATGATCCCGATATGCCCACGGGCGTCGCTCTCGATCACCATGAAAAGGTAACCTTTTGTAAGCATGTCAGGCCTTAGGGTATCCTTCGCCAGCAGGAGCTCGGTCACTCTGGCTCCCTTTCGGAAATAAATAATCATAACGCCTCCTATGCCTTATGGCCCCAAGAGATACGGCATCACATGTACCCCGATGCCCGGAGCCAAATCTGTGCTATACGTCTTCCTGCATTGCACCAGTACCACTTGCTTATCGTCTTCGTATGCGATGCCGTTCAGTCCGTCAAGTACGACCTTCAAAATGTTATCAATATCCGGCTTTCCCGGCGCAAGTTTTCCTGCCGCTGCGTCTGCCTTCTTTGCCCGCGTCCACGACTTCGGGATCTGAAAGATTGCATCGATCATGACCACCACGCCTCCCTGAAAGCATGGACCATTCTGCGCCTCATAGGCTTCTGCGATCTGTCGTTCATACGACTTCGTTTTCCCCGGCGTGTAGACGGTCCCGCTGCGCGAAGAAAACCGCGGCCTTGCTTTCCCCTGCACCTTCCCCGGCACGAAGAAATAGAGCATACTCATTTCTTCCCCCTGAGCATCCACTCGACAGTAAGGAAGATCGCGGCGGACGACACCAGTGAACCTGTCAATACCCCGACAAAGAACCATCCTACATTATTCATGAGATTTTCCCTTCCTTAGCCTTTCCGCCTCTCGCGCTGCCATAGCATCCACCTCTGTCTTTAAGACCATCAGGCCGCGTGCCACTTCCCGCTGGTCATCCTGCAGGTCAGCGATGGCCAGCCAAAGATCCCCGATCTTCCCGAAGAGGAAAGCAATCGTGACCAGCAGCCACATCCCGGCGATGCAGACGAAGAGCAGGACTTCCCACTCAGTCATGAGATGCCTCCATGCGGTCCTGCTTAGCCATACACCAGTACCTCTTCCATACGGATGACGTAGTGCGGACATTCATCCATGAAGAGCCACTCATTCATTTTCTTATACATCGCCTTGAGCATCTGCTCCAAGTCTTCCTTTGAATAATCTGATACAGTCAGTTTTACGGCCTTCACTCGATCCGTACTGGACAGGTCTGCGTAGATGTGCAGATGCCCGTCCAGATCCTTGTCAATATAGATTTCCTTCGGGTTCGTGACGATAGCCCCGTCTTCTGCCTGAATAATAATCATGATTCTTCATTCCTCTCATGTGTAACTGTATAACCGTGAAACTCTATCCAATACTGATTGACTTCCCGCATCTTCATCAAAGCCTCCGCCTCGCTCTTGCAGGGGATATCTTTATTCGTCCACTTGTCGTCCTTCTCGGTGTAGCGATGGATCTGCAGCAATGTTTTTTTCTTCGGCGTCCGCCCCGTCCGGTCCGTATAGCTCCGGATCGTCAGCTCGATACGGTCAGCGCCCTTCACAAGAATGCTTCGCATGACTTACCTCCTAGAGCAGCTCTTTGTAACATGCGGCCGCCTCCATGTGCTCTTTAAGGCTGACATCTAAAGCCTTTGCGATCGTCGCATTCATATAATTTAGGAACAAATACGTGCACTTATTCGCAGGGCTCTCCAGAGGGATAACTTTCGTTTCAGGATGATTTACCGAAAGGAACGCCACAGCCACTGAGCTTGCAATCGATAAGAAGGCAGCTACGAGCTCCCCCTGATCTTTGTTGTCTACCAAAGTCGCGCACCCCTGATCGTTAGTAACCGCGATGAGTACTTCTTTTGTTCCTGGGATAAGAGCTTTCATTTCATTCACTTTCTTCGCGATGATCTTATGCACCTGTTGTTCTGTCATGATTCCTCCTAAAATACAGATCTGTATTTTTCTGACTTTTTCTGACTGCTTACAAAATCAGCTGATTTGCTATCATAAAAACTGCGCCTAAATCCTGAAAACTCTTTTTCCGGTGAGTGAAGGGGTGGAAGGGGTGGGTGTGTATGTTAAGGAACACCCACCCTTACACCCCCATTCACCGCGTGAGATGAAACTAGACCATTCTATCTATATTTCTATATAGAGTTGGACTAGTTTATGAACCACTTCAGCGGCCTTCGTCCAGCCGTCGGATTCGAGCATTTTTCCCGGTCGTGATCTCGTATACTCGGATCGGCTCATTCGCTTGCTTCATGTATCGTTTGACCGTTGATACAGACACCTGCATCTCATCCGCCAAATTGTTCTGATTCACCACATCCCCGTTCGCGAGATGATGCTCCAGCGTCCGGATGAATTCTTCGTAGCGGTCATTCTTGTTCTGCGTCTGTGTGATGTTTCCCTTGACGCGGTTCCCTTCGATGCTGCCCTCGGTGCGCTTCGGATCGATGTCAGGGGCGAGCACGTGGATCGGATACTGGAAGAGGATGGCTTTCGGCTGCGGCGTCTTGAATTCACGAAGGATGCATGTGACACAGTAAGCGACGTCGCACCCATACGTTGCCTTTTCCTCCTCTTTCAGCTCGATCGCCGTCAGGTCGATGATGGCATCTGCGTCGCGGGAGAAGACGCCCGATCCGCTGCCGCGGTCGGTCGCTCGCTTGGCGCCCTGCGCGCCCTTGGAGTGATGGTGGCAGTAGATGACAGAGCATCCCAGCTCGCGGCAGATGTAGTCGAACTGATTTCCAAAGTACGCCATATCACTGGCAGCGTTCTCGTCGCCCGTGATGACCTTATAAATAGGGTCGACGATGATCGCCGCGAGGTGCATATCTTTACACCGCCGGACGATGATCTTCGCCAGCTTGTCCATGGGGAGCGCCTTACCTCTGAGGTCCCACACGATGAGATTGCTGGAGCTGGGGTGCATCGGCATACCCTTTGCCCTATAGATATGTTCCAGTCGGTCGATGAAAGACTTCTCATCGATTTCCAGATTGATGTAGAGCACACGCCCCTTCATGCACTGCCAGCCGAGGAACGCGCTGCCGGATGCAATGGCCAGCGCCAGCTGCATCAGATAGAAGGACTTGCCCGCCTTCGAGGGACCGGTCAGTATAGCCTTGTGCCCCAGACGGAGGATGCCGTCGATCAGGACCGGATTCAGAGGCGGCGGGTCATCGATGACCGTATTCAGCGGAAGGAAAGGCGGCAGGTCATCCTGCTGCTCCTCCATCCATGCGAGCCATGCAAGATAGTCCTTCTGCCCCTGATGGACGCCGATCAGAAACTGCTTCTTGCCGTTCCGTGTGACGCCCGGCATGCGGGACAGGCGGGACGGGTTCTTGTTCTGCTCATCGACTTTGAAGCCGTTTTTGTTGCAGATGTCGTAAATATGGGCGACGCGCTCATAGTATTCCTTCTGTGTCGCGGCATCGACATGGACGATGGCATGCACCGACTTCCCGCCGGAGTAGACGATGGCAGCGCATGGCAGCTGCATCTGTCGGATGAGGGCCAGCTGCTGGCCAAGAGGCATGTTGTCCGACTCCACCAGCGCATAGCGGAAATCGGTGACATTCGCATTCTTCGCCCCCTCGCCATCGAGCGGATTGATGCGGATCCATGCCCCTGCCGCCTCATTCTGCAGGCTGCCGATAGCACTGGACATCTTCCGAGAATGCTGCAGCGTCTCGACGAGCTGACCACACGTCCGCTTGCACTGGCCATTATCGACAGGCTTCCATTTCCCGTCCTTGGCGAGGAAAGAATTCACCGCCAGCCCGACATACTCCTCCGGCTTGAAGAGAGCCTGCAGATAGGAAATGAGGTCTTCTTTCGGTTTCCATTCCTCTTCGCTCGGCTCGTGAAAATCTTCCGGCTCGACCGTCGATGGATCGATCAGGAAATCCGCGTCCGTGAAGGTGAACCCCGTCACGGTGCGAACCGGCCCTTCATGACGTCCGGAGGGCTTCCACCCGCCTTCCCTCGCCCACTGGGTGATGACGGCGCCGGTGACTGGCTGCTCGCGGTCTTCATGGAAAGACTGCCACTTCTTTGCACACTCGCCGTCGTGATATTTGCCGCCCTTCCTGCTCCATGCGTCCCAGACGCTCACGGGATAGCCCTCCTTCTGGAGAGCCATCCCGACTTGGATCCATCGTTCATAGCTGTAGTCTGGGTCGATGAAGGCCAAGAGCGGTACTAGATCGATCTTACTCATAACCGTTTACCGTTCGGGCTTGTAATACTTCTTGATGACATTGCGCGTGGTCTGCTTGCCGTTCCACTCGGACGTTTCATTATCGACCTCGAAGTCCCCTTCCTGCCCTACGGCGGTCGCCCAGAGCGGGTCATCTGCACCGCCGATGCCGTTCTCTTTGAGTGCATCACCAAGCCCGATGGCATCGAAGAAGCAGGCAAATTTCCACTTCTGGTTGCTCTTGTAGACCAAGTAATCTTTAAGACGTGTCTTTGTTCCGTCTTCGTGATGGATGTCCATCAGGATGGTCTTCATGAGCGTGTTGTCCTTCTTCGTGAAGCCGGTCTGGCAATCATAGACCACGAAGTGGTAACGGCCTTTCGGGATGGGGTCGAAGAGACTCCCCTTGTCCTTGAAATCATCGTTCGTAAAATTGGAGAACCCGGTCACCGCCGTTGCTCTTTCCTTCTCGGTATCCGGCGTAGCATTTCCAAACTGTCCAAAATTCGGCATAGTATGTTCCTCCTAAAATGTAAAAATCGTAACTTAATATATGGAAATTGAGGAAAAATCTCTCAAAATCATGGTTATAAACAGAAATCGCGGTTATAAGTTAAAACGGAATGCGAATGTTGTTCAGCACATAGTGTTTGAATCCCGCCCAAGTCTTAGGCTTGATGAGTGCTTCTACATAGTCCGCAGGGATCTTCGCTAGGTTCTCTGCTTTCGCTGCCGGTTCGTTGGGGTCTACTTCACGGATGGCTTTCAGCAGCTCTCCCTCCGTGATCGGCGAAGGGTCTGCTTCCGATACGCCGAGCGCCATCAGACGCAGAAGCTCGTCATACACATTCGTGGACGGGGCTGGCTTCGCTTCTGCGGGCTCCGCGGCCGCTTTAGGGGTGATTCCCTTCTGCACCTTCTTCTTCGCCTGATACGCCTTTTCCATGGTGGTTTTCGGCGGCGTGGTAGGACGGGCGGGGATAATGGACTGGATTTCCTTGAAGTCGAAGTCCAGAATATCCGCGAGCCCGAAGCGGTTCTTCGCATCTGCGAACGGCGTGTGCGTCGCACGCATCCTGCGCTGGCCGCCTGCCGCCTTTCCTTTGCCGTCTGCGCCCTGCCGGATGATGACTTTGTAGTCCGCGAAGAGCAAGAGATCCGCCCACTCTTTGAGCAGAGCCCCCAGTGAATTGTTCTTGCTCCCGGGGAGCTTCATCTCCCAGTGGTCATAGCTCCCGGTATCATCCGGGCGGGTGACCGTCCGCTGCATCGCGTGTGCCAGGGATACGACATTGAAGCCCATATTCACCAGCACCTCCGCATTGACCAAGAGCTTCGAGAATTCTTCGGCGAGGATCACATAGCCCTTGCCGTAGCCGAACTCTTCGATGCTCTTCTTGTTGCCGTTTGCCTTGCAGATGTAGGCACTCGCCAGTTTTGCCGCCATATCCGCCGTATCGATGACGATCGTCGAATAGGGAAGCGACGGGTCGCGCTGGATCTGGTCCAGCGTACCCATGAGAGCGGGCCAGTCTTGGATAGAGTCGATGCGTTCGACATCCATCCGGCGGCTGCCGCGGTCCAGGTCGAGGAAAAGCGGCGCGGGGAAATGACTGGCGAAAGTCGTCTTCCCGATGCCTTCCACGCCGTATACCACGACCTTGACGGCACTCTGCTGGATACCCTTGTTAATGGTAAGCATACATACCTCCTAATGATGTATTCCTAAAAGTGAAAGATTCACTTGATAGACAGATTCTGTTTTTCTTCCAAAGAAGCGCCGGGGACGGCCTTCCCTGCTTTCAAAAGCTCTTTGATAGCCAGCTTGTCCGGCTTGGTCGTAATGACCTGCTTCATGAAGCACATGGGGATCATATTCTCGTCCGGGATGGATACCGTCACGGACTTTCTCCACCGGATCTGCGCGCTAGGCACATCCGCCTTCTTGCCCGCTTCCAGGTGCATGGTCAGATAGGTTTTAAGGCTCTCCAGCTTCTTCTGCGCCGACACGGCTCTCGCCGTCAGCTTGTCTACTTCCTCTTTGTACTGCTCGATATCCGACTGGAGATTCTTGATATACCGGCAAATGTTATCCACCTTGGACCATTTCTCCATCTCGAGATCATCCAGTGCTTTTGCATCCAGCACTTCCCCCGTACTGCCGTCTACGGCAGTGCCTTCCGGGGTGACAAAGATATTTGCCAGCCTTTCGTCGATTTCATATAACGTCGCCATTTCTCCTCCTATTTTTTACGATATGAATCCACCACATTGATAAATTCCCAATAAACATCACTCGGCATTTTTGTGGGCGGCATCTGTGCCGGAAGATCCAGCAGACTCTCCGCCACATCTACCAGCTCTGCGAGCGTATCCAGCCCTTCCTCTGAGCAGCCCGCAAGGAACGGCCAGTCCCTCTCACAAAGATCGATCATCATGTCCCATTCGAAAGAAGACATCATGTCGATCGTCTGCTGCTTGTCTCCTATCTGCTGCTCGATGGTTTTAAGCATCATCTGCAGATGCTTCACCAGCGCCGCTGCGTCTCTCAGAGGGTGCCGCTTCAGCCTGCGGCTGATGTTTGCGTGGATCATGCTGCATCGCTTACAGCAGGTGCCCGGTCTCTTGCTATTGCGCGAATTGTAGTAGGTCTTACCGCAGATCCGGCACTGATGCGGATACATCCGCTTCGGCTTCGTGTTCAATCGGCTCGCCTCCCAACCAGTCATCCCATGCGTCATCCGCGTGCTCCATCTCGTATCCTTCCCGCTCAAGGCGGCGGCGGGCGGCTTCTTCATCGAAGTACCCAATGCCAAGCACCATGTGATTTTCAAGCTCTGCCATGATTCCTCCATTTCTGCTATAATAGAGGCAGGAATGCCTTGAGACCTTCCTGCTTGAGCCTTGGTAGTGGTAGATGCCAAGGCTCTTTTCCTTTCACTGCAGCACCGCCATCAGCAGTGTATACATCAATGCCCATGCCAGCATCAGTGCCAGACCGCAAACCTCTTCCCAGAATTTCCTGCGCGCAGCGCTGGGATCGTATTTTTTCGTGGCTACTTGAGAAGCGAGAGCCGCGGTTCTCGCTTCTTCTTGCTCGCGGGCCTCCATCATCTGATGGACGACTTCTACTGCTTCTGCGCTGGTCATGATTTATTCATCTCCCTAACTTCTGTAACCACTCGGGATGCCGCCATATATCCGGCAGCTGCTCCCTCACGGAGCCGTGCCATCGTGTCTTTGCCGGCTAATCTAGCACTTTCCGCCAGATTCATATTGCGGGTTGTTTCATGGCGTAAGAAACGCGACATGGTTTCGATCAGTGCCTTCGCCTGCATCATCTGCATGGCAACGGCGAGGGCGTCAGCCTTCCCTGTCAGGTAGTCCCCGACGGTCTCATCCTTGCAGGCGACCTGCTCGACGCCTGCATCCGCGCGAAGCGCCCCCAGCTGAGCGAGGATCACTTCTCTCATTGCTTTTTCTCTCATTTCGTTCCTCCTAGGCAGTCTCATTCTTTCCTGCCGCCTCTTTTTGCAGCCGTTTGAGCTGGCTGCGGAAATCAAATTCATTGCCGCGGTCGCCGCCTTTGATGACGCGGCAGGTACGCCGCTTTCCCTCGGTTATCTTCCTCTTATCCACTTTCGCCTCAGCCTTGAGTCGCGCCATTCCTTCTTTGAAATCAAAGGGGCGCGCCCCCAGCTGCTGCTCTTCCCACTTTTTCTTTGCGGCGGCCTGCGTAGCCTCCATTTCCGCCTTCATGGCGATCTTGAGGTCTTCAAGCTCGAACTTGAAGCTCTTTCTCCCGTTGTGGTAAAACGGGAACGCTCCCTTGGCGATGAGCCGCCGGATCTCACCGTACTTGTAGCCGGTGAGCTTGGCGGCCTGCGAGATGTTTACCCACATGGCTATCTCATCCTCTTTTCGATTTCTTTCAGGGCCCATGCGGCGCCATCAGCGAGGCCTTTCATGAACCATGTATCTCTGGGATTACTGTACTCGTGGTCTTTTTCTTTAGTGTTGTCAACGTATTCATAGACACACGCCATGTCTTCCACCCCGAAGTAGTCATGATCCTCGATCGCGTGGCGAATGTGCCCTGCGACGCTGATGATCGCGGACTCCTGCCCGCTAATCTCCGTGGATTCTCCTACACCCGCCTCGTCGAATCTCTTGTGAAGCTCGTCCAGTTTCGCACGCATGATGCGAAGTACCTTGTCCGCACCTTTTAATATTTTCATGGTTGATCCTCCTTTTATGCCTTGTTAAGTAAACTTAACTACCTAGGTAAAAAAATTTCCTCTACAGTAGCCCCTAATGCGTTCGCCAAGCTGAGCATAGTGCTAATCTTTAAATCTGTGACTGCGCCACGTTCGATATTAGCAATCGTTACTCTGGAAACTCCGGATTTCTCCGCTAATCCTTTCTGCGTTAACCCTTTGGTTTTTCGAACTTCTGAAAGATTATTATTGACCATCAAGCCCCCTCCTTTCTGTTAAGTAAACTTAACTTTCTAGGGCTATGATACATCTTTACTAACCGCTTGTCAAGTGTGCTTTACATTTTTCGCCGCCTCATGTAAAATACAATTAACAAAGGAGGCTTGATAAAAATGTCACTATCTGAATTTCTGCGAAATTACCGTGCCGAGCACGAACTTTCTATGGATGATCTTGCAAAAAGATGTGGATTAAGTAAACCATATATATCCATGCTTGAGAAGAATCGTAATTCTAAAAACGGGAAATCCATCACACCATCTATTAGGACGTATGAAAAGATTGCGCATGGCGTTGGTTTAACCGTTGACTCTCTAATGAAGCTGATAAATGGGAATGAACGCGTGGCTCTTATGAGCAGCGACATTTCTTCCCTCAAAAATATTATCCCTATCGAAAAGCACATGATTCCTATCATCGGACAGATCGCCGCTGGGGAACCGATTTTGGCGGACGAACATATAGAAACATACCTCCCCTGCGATGCCGGCGTGCAGGCAGACTTCGGACTCGTTGTGCACGGAGACAGTATGATCGGGGCTGAGATCCATGACGGTGACGTGGTATTCATCCGCAGCCAGCCCATCGTGGATGATGGCCAGATCGCCGCCGTCCGTATCGACGACGACGCCACCCTGAAGCGCTTCTACAAAAATCCAGACGGCTGCACCCTCGTGTCCATGAACCCTAAGTACCCTCCCATGGTGTTCAATTCCGGAAATTGTGATTCCATCCAGATCATCGGGCTGGCGGTGGCGAAGTATTCAGTGATCAAACAATGAAAAGAGACCATTTTCGCGAGGTTACGAAAATGGTCGAGTATGGTGTAGATTGAGATAAGGAGGGTTCCACCAATGGCACGTAAGCCTAAATTAAGTTATCCAGAACAGGTGCAGCACCTAGAACAGAAGGGCGTTTCTTTTGCGTTGATAAGCAAGCGACAGGCTCTGAGCTATTTGCGAGATAATAATAATCTCTTCAAATTGAGTTCTTATAGAAAGAATTTCAGCAAAGATGTAACCGGTACGCGATATATCCATTTAGATTTTGCTTATTTGATAGACTTAGCAGTTATAGATATGTATCTGCGTGCACTTATGTTAAAAATGTCCCTCAATATTGAACACTTTGCGAAAGTCAAACTTATGTGTCAAATCACCAATGATTGTTTCGAAGATGGATATACAATTGTGCAAGATTTCTTACAATCACTATCCGCTGGCGATCTCGCTATTTTCAAGAGTGAGTTAAGTAGAAATGCACGCAGTCCATATTGCCGAGATGCTTACTACAAATATAAAGGACATTTTCCAGTGTGGGTATTTTTAGAATTAATTTCATTCGGTTCTTTCTTGTCTTTTTATAAGTTTTGTGCAGCGCGCTTCTATCATCGGTCTAACAACAGGAAAGAGTACACTAACATGTTGAATGATTTTTATATCATGCTTCCTATCAAGAGAATAAGAAACGCTTCTGCTCATAATAACTGTGTGATTAATGATTTACAGTCAAAGGACCCAAACAACCGAGTGAATTATCAGGTGACGCGAGCGGTAAGAAACGAGTTAGGGCTGGGCAGAGAGTCTACAAAGAAAAAACTTGCGAATGTCCGTATCTCACAAATCTTAACATGCCTGTATGCACATAAAGAAATTGTTTCCAGCCAGCCCGTGAATAATCACGTTGCGGAGGAATTGCACGAATTTTCGACTCGCTTGTTTTCAAAAAACTCTTATAATGACAATGAAGTAATTAAATCGGCATTTGATGTGCTCTCTACTGCCATTGACAAGTGGTTTCCGGTGGTGTAATATATACACACAAGGAAAAACATACTCGATATGTTTTGCAGGGGCTGCATCCTAACCGATGCAGCCCCTGATTTTTTTTATGCCTAAATCGCCCCGAGCTGGCCGGACGCGTTTGGACGGTGCAAATTTTTCCTATTTTTCCTACGGTTTCCTATTTCATCTAATTTAGTTTCAAAATTGGCCGTTTTTGAAACTAAAGGCTCTCTGATTCATCGCTTAATGTCAAATTTCCTACCTTTTGAAACTAAAGACATGCCGACAAGGTGGGAGAAAGGAGCTCGCTATGCCGGGACGATATAAAGAAGGGACAGTTCACTGGGAAGAATCACGGCAGCGGTGGCGCGCCTTCGTCTCCGTGGATGGCCGCCGCTATTCGAAGCGGTTTCTTAGCCGCGATGAGGCACTGGCGTGGACACAGAAGATGCGGCTCGCCGCGCATGATGGATCCTTCGTAGCACCATCCACCATATCTCTGGGCGAATGGCTCATCAAATGGCTGGGAACATACAAGAAGCCCACGGTAAAGCCTTTGACTTATGAGCGCTATCTATTCACCGCAAACAAAGCGCTGCCGCTCGCTGGGATCTCTCTGCAGAAGCTGACGCCCACCATGCTTCAGGAGCTCTACAATGCCCTGACGCCCGACTGTGCCAAGAAGCTCCATGTGCTGCTCCATGGTGCCATTCAGAAGGCATGGGAGCTGGGGATGGTCAGAAAAAACGTGGTCACCTTCGTAAAGCCGCCCCGCGTCATCAGGCAGGAGAAAGGGATCTTTACCAGCGAGGAACTAAAGAAGATGATGGAGCTGGCAGATTCAGATCCGAGGCTAAAGCCTTACGCACTCTTTCTTCTTGTGGCCATCAATACCGGCATGCGCCGCGGGGAGCTGCTCGGTCTTCGCTGGTGCGACGTCGACCTTGAAGAGCGCACTCTTTTCATCCGCCAGCAGGTACAGACGCTTTCAGGTGGTACGCTCATCATAGACACCCCGAAGACGGCCGCGGGTAAGAGGAAGATCTCTATCCCAACCAAGGTGTACCAGAAACTCAAAGAGGCGAAAGCAGCGCTCCCCACTATAGACGAAGAGGAGCACGACCTCGTATTTCTAAACCGCGCCGGGACGCCTGTCCGTCCTGAAGCGATAGAAAAGATGTGGAAATACCTCATGTCCAAGTCCGGCCTGCCCTACAGGAATTTCCACTGCCTGCGGCATACCCACGCCACGCTGCTGCTGGCGAACGGCATCCCCATCATCGAAGTCTCCCGCCGGCTGGGCCATAGCAGCGTGACACAGACGCTCGACATGTACGGCCATGCGATCCCCTGCTATGATAAAACCATCGCCGAGAAGATCGACGCCATTTATAATTAACCAAACAAAAAGAGGCATCTCATCGCGAGATGCCTCTTTTCTAGTCTGCAAAGTCCCAACGGGGACCAACTGCGCCCAAATTGTGCGCCCACTCCATGTGCGCCCAAATGCGCTATTCTATTTTATCCGATATTATCGGAGAAATTCTGGTGCGTCTAGAGGGATTCGAACTCTCGACACCTGGTTCCGGAGACCAGTGCTCTATCCACTGAGCTATAGACGCTTAACAAGGGTTATTATAGCATATGGAAAGAAAATAAGAAAGGGGAAAAGATGTCTCGCTTTTGCCCGACAGGAGGATAGGAAGCAGATCCCGCTCTCCTCCAGTACCGGATCCTTCAAAACTATTTTTCTACAAATACTCTCGGGATGCGCTTCAGGTCGCACATGATTTCATGCGGGATGGTCTCAGCCGTAGCAGACACTTCATCGACAGTGATCTCTTCCTCTCCCTGCTTGCCCATGAGGATGACTTCATCGCCGGGACGGACGTCGTCATCGCAAGCGACCATGAACTGATCCATGCAGATGCGGCCGACAATCGGGCAACGCTTGCCATTGATGAGGACGACGCCCTTATTGGAAAGGCTTCTGTGCCAGCCGTCCGCATAACCGATCGGGACAGTCGCAGTCTTCATATCCTCTTTGGCGACATAGGTACCGCCGTAGCCGATGGCTTCACCCTTATGCAGGATCTGGACATGGGTGACATGGCTCACGACGCTCATCGCATACTGGAGGTCGAGCTTGTTCGTCATGACATCCGATGGCTGCGGCCCATAGATGATAATGCCAGGGCGGGCAAGGTTATGCCAGCTTCTCGGGATATCAATGACCCCGGCACTGTTAGCGGAGGAGATCACGAAGTTTTCATCGACCGGCATGTAGGAAATCGCTTCATCGAAACGGTCGAGCTGCTTCAGTGCGGCATCCTTTCCCTTGTGGTCTGCCGTCGCCATATGAGTGAAGGTGCCATGTGCGTGGATGTGCGGATAGGCTTCGAGCTTTTTGAGGAGCGCAGGTACGTCCTCCGGATGAGTTCCGATGCGGTTCATGCCCGTATCGATCGGCAGCATGACTTCGATCGTTTTCTTCGAAACAGCCGCGATGGCTTCCAGGGCGTCAAGATCGACGGTATCATCGATCGGCATGATGAGGTCTTTGTTCACGCCGATAGGCATATCCTCCGGCAGCGGCAGTCCCAGTACATAGATCGGGCAGGTGAATCCGGCGTCGCGCAGCTCCGCTCCTTCTTCCACACGGGCAACAGCAGCAGCGACGTAGCCTTCTTCGAGGGCGATGCGCAACGTTTCCTTCGCGCCATGTCCATAGGCATTCGCCTTCACGACAGCGAGCACATTCACTTCCTTCGGCAGATGCGCGCGGATGACCTTGAGATTGTGACGAAGCGCATTCAGATTGATTTCCATGTAAGAAACCGGCATTTGTATTCCTCCCATTCTTTTCTGCCGTCGGCAGAAATGAAAAGCACCGCGCCAAAAGCATCAGGGCGATGCCTGATACTTTGAAGCCTCGGTGCTTCCTTTTATTTTTATTCATCTATCATACCGCGATTGGAAGGAAATGGCAATGGTGCGCAATGCGATTGTGTGAGTAATGATATAACAGGTTCGATAGGTTTGACAGGTTCTACGGGTCCTAATGCCGCGATATCGGGTCAATAGACAGAAAGATGAAACGTTCTTCCCTCACCGGCCATACGTCATCGGACGTTCTGCTGCCACGGACATTTTCTCTTTCCCACCATAAGGCATAGCAGCTTTGGGGTTCTCGAAAGACGGAGCACCGCCAATGCCAAAGTAGCGTTCAAAGAAACCTTTGAACTTGTCGATTACACTCTGTTTCTTTTTGGCACGTGTCCCAGACCCAAAGCGGGAAATCGGTGGGAGAAGGGCATCGATATCAGTTCCCGCGGTCTTGATTTCCCCATCACGGAAAGCATTTTCCATATAACGGCGGGTATCGTCCTCCTTTAGCCGTTCCCCCTGAATGATAGCTGAAAGATCCTCTTCTCTCTTTTCTGCGACATAGCCATTCCACTCATTCAAGATATTTCCCGACTCATTGACACCGGCTATGAAATTCTCGATGAGATCCTTCTTGCTGCGAAGCTCAGGGCTCGCGTCGATAGCCTTACGAATAGAAATCAGCACCTCTTTATCCTCACAATGGGTATCATGATACTTTTTTACCAGCATCAGGATATAGTCGATATTGATCTCCACCTGGCGGATGAGCTCCGTCTCGAAGACTACATCCTCCGTGACATCTTTTTTATCATGCTTTTTCCTGCGGTCCCACTCTTCTTTGATATCGAGATACCGCCCCTGGTAATCCTGCCAGTCACGGGCGGAAAGAATTTCCCTCCCTTTGAATTCATCGAAAGACGAAAGCAGATTTCTCATGCGAAGCAGGACGCCGAAGAGCAAGATGAATTCCTTCTGCTTTTCTTCGCTGATGATATTTCCGCTCAGAGGAAACTTATCCTTGAGCCTCTTCACGAAATCCACATATCCATCCCTGTGCTTGCCATCCGTATCCGTATAGCCTTCATAGTAGTCCTTGAAGCGGCGCATAAGCACGATGCCTCCGGCATTTTTATCCCCGAAGAGAGAAATCGCACTATCCACCCGTTTCGAAAGATTTCTAAAGCAGACGATATTTCCAAACGTCTTCACCGCATTCAGAATGCGGTTCGTCCGGGAAAACGCCTGAATGAGCCCATGCATCTTGAGATTCTTATCCACCCAGAGCGTATTCAGCGTCGTCGCATCGAAGCCAGTGAGGAACATATTCACCACGATGAGCAGATCCAGCTCCTTATTCTTCATGCGGAGCGAGACATCTTTGTAATAATTCTGGAATTTATCGGCTGAAGTATCGTAGCTGGTATGAAACATCGCATTGTAGTCCTCGATCGCATGCTCCAGAAAATCCCGTGAATTCCTGTCGAGAGCTGATGTATCCTCCGAATTTTCCTCCCCCAGAAGCCCCTCCGCTTCCTCTTCATTGGGCGCATAGCTGAAAATCGTCGCGATCTTCAGCTTCTTTGTCGGATCGGCCTGCATTTGCTTCTTGAACTCTTCATAGTAGAGCTTCGCCATCGGGACACTGGCCACCGCAAAGAGGGAATTAAACCCCGACAGACGCTGCTTCTGCTTGATTTCCTCGACCTGGTTCTTCCCGGACGCCACCTCGCGGATATTCGTCAGTGCCTGATAGACATACGTCTTATCTCCGCGATACGTCTTCTGGTCGAAATGCGTGAGAATGTACTTTACCACCACAGAAATTCGCTCCGGCGCCATCATCACCTTTTCGCGATTGATATCCCAGACCATCTCATCAGAGATATCCTCATCCGCCTCCATCGTCTTGATGTAGTCCACGCGGAAAGGTAGCACATTTCTGTCGCGGATAGCATCCACGATGGTATAGCAGTGCAGCTGGTCGCCAAACGTCTGCGCCGTCGTGAAGAATTCCGGATTCTTCCCACGGCCCGCATTGACAGAGAAAATCGGTGTCCCCGTGAAGCCGAAGAGATGGTACTTCTTGAAATTTTTCACAATCGCCGAATGCATATCGCCGAACTGGCTTCGATGGCACTCATCGAAAATGATGACCACATGCTCATCATAGACCGGATGCCCCGGATTCTTCTTGATGAACGTCGAAAGCTTCTGGATCGTCGTGATGATGATACGCGCTGACGGATCTTCCAGCTGCTTTTTTAAGACCGCCGTCGACGTATTGCTGTTCGCCGCCCCCTTCTCGAAGCGATCATACTCCTTCATCGTCTGATAATCCAAATCCTTACGGTCCACAACAAAAAGCACCTTGTCGATATACGGCAGACGCGAGGCGAGGCGCGCCGTCTTGAAAGACGTCAACGTCTTCCCTGACCCCGTCGTATGCCAGATATAGCCTCCCCCATCGACCGTACCATACTTCTTATAATTGTTCGCTATCTCGATCCGGTTCAGAATCCGCTCCGTCGCCGTGATCTGATACGGACGCATCACCATCAGCATCTTTTCTGACGTGAAGATACAGTACCGTGTCAGAATAGAGAGAATCGTATGCCGCGCAAGGAAAGTCTTCGTGAAATCGATGAGGTCAGAAATCACTGTATTATTCGCATCCGCCCAGAAACAGGTGAATTCGAAGCTGTTGCTCGTCTTCGTCCGGCTCGCCCCGCGCTTCTCATTCTCCCTCACCGCATTGAAGCGCGTACTGTTCGAATAGTACTTCGTATTCGTCCCATTGGAAATCACGAAAATCTGTACATACTCGTAGAGCCCTGCCCCTGCCCAGAACGAATCCCTCTGATACCGATTGATCTGATTGAATGCCTCTCGGATCTTCACCCCGCGCCGCTTCAGCTCCAGATGCACCAAAGGCAGCCCGTTTACCAGGATCGTCACGTCATAGCGATTGTCATAGGAAGCCCCATTCTCCTTCCCATTCTCATACTGATGAATCACCTGCAGGCGGTTATTATGGATCTGCTTTTTATCAATGAGCGTGATATTCTTCGTCGACCCGTCATCCCGCTTCAAGATCTGGACATTGTCCTCCTGGATCTTCTCCGTCTTCTCCTTCGCATGCTCATTCGGGTTCGCAAGGACGTGATGGAAGAAATCATCCCATTCCCGATCTGAGAAATGATACTGATTCAGCGCCTCGAGCTGCTTGCGGAGATTTGCGACAAGATCCTTCTCCTCATGGATAGAGAGATATTCATAGCCCTCTTCGCAGAGCATACGGATGCACTCCTTCTCCAGCTCCGCTTCACTCTGGTAGCTCGTGGATCGCCGCTTCTCCGGCGTATATTCCGTGATGACGGTATTCTCAGACGTTTCCGCAACGACTTGGAATTGTGACATAGAGGTTCTCCTTTCTTCCTTTGAGCGCAAACTTTGGACTATCCCTTTCGCTCCTTGAATGTGAGCAGCTTGTCTCGGTAGTATTCGTACTGCTTCCTCCGCGCCTCGATCTCCGCAGGAAGACCGTGGGCGATGTCGGTGGTGAGCGCGTCGAAGCGATCAAGGATAGAGACAATGCGTGCCTGTGCCTCCAGCGGTGGTAATATTACTACAATATCCGCCAATTTGCTTGGTGTGACCTCAATCACTTTCGTACCATGCGCCAATTTTCTTTTTTGCGAATCAAAATGTATCGAATGAAAAAAATACGACAAGAATTTCGGATTTTGATTGTGCTTGATTATCGCGGTATGTCCACTTACAGCGATACATTCGTTACCAATCCACGCAGTACAGGAACAAACGTCTTCCACATTTTCACTAGTCACGGCCATCACGATATCCCCGGGCTCAGCCTGCTTGGACTTTTGGAATATCTCGTCATTCACACAGGTAATTGCACTCTTGGTATAAGTGTCAAAATGTGTATATAACTGTCCATAGTGAATACATGGTCTTCCGTGCTCCTTAAAATCTTTCTTCTGAAAATTCCCACCACGAACGATATTTGAAATGAGTCCCAACTTGACAGGCGCATACCCAAATACATACTGCACTAATTTAATCGCATTCAGCTCTGTCTGTCTGTCTGTCTGTCTGTCTGTCTGTCTGTCTGTCTGTCTGTCTGTCTGTCAACGAGCATGCGTCCGCTCTCTGCGAATGTCAATAGCTGATCGCGATAATATTCGTACTGTTTTTTCCGCGCCTCGATCTCCGCCGGAAGGCCGATTTTGAGATCACTGCAAATCGCGTCGAAACGATCGAGAACATAGACTATCTTCTCTTGAATGTCCAATGAGGGGAGCGGCACCACTATTCTTCCAACCGCATTAGAGTTAAATTGCGGTTGCCCGCCTTTTGATACCAATTTCTCCGCCTGTGTCCAATATAAGCTGGACTTCGAAAAGTGCCAATAATACCGGTTCAGAATTCTATCATTATCCAAAGTTAGCTTGATGAGGAAAGAAGCATAAATAGCGGGATTGTCATCTGGATAGTACAATGTTTTCCCATACGTCGCCCCAGTACGAGCCAACAATAAATCCCCCTTATGCAAGAGATATTTCTTGCTTTCATCGGATAAGTTGATGTATTTCGCACCATCACTTTTCAAGCATCCATCATCGTCAATATCTGTAATTCGTACAAATCTCGTATTTCCTGTATCTTTAGCTTTATCCGTATAACCATAAGTGAATTTAGAAATCTTATCTAGTTGCACCTTCTCGCACTTATTATCATGTGAGAGCAGCAAATCCCGATAATACTCATACTGCTTCTTCCGAGCTGTAAGCTCGGCTGTAAGCTCGGCTGTAAGCTCGGCTGTAAGCTCGGTGAAATTGTCCAGAATGCGGACAATTTCACCCTGTACGGCAAGAGGCGGGACAGGAATTCTTATCCCTTTGATTGCTGGTACACTCGAATGTACAACCTTGCTCTTTACCTTACCAGCACTCTTCTGCTTTCTAGCCGCTTCTGTTGCCAAGGCATAACTTAAGTATTTAGGATTTTCATGATGCTTCAATACGACAATATCCCCGCCCGCTAAGCATTTTTCATAACCAACATAGGCACAAGATTTCGCTATATCCTCCACGCTCTCGCCTGTAATCGCAAACAGAATATCCCCATATTCAAAATATTTCGGATTCGTAATAAGCGATTCACTCGTATGTGATACGCAATGATCAAACCAAATATCATATGTAGTGTAAATCTCCCCATATCTGACGCAAGGAATGCCAGTTTCCGTAACTTGATCTCTTTTGATTCCAGAACCACGAAAAACATCGGTAGCGATTTCTCCAAGCGTCTTATACTCTACCCCCTCCGGGCAAAGCTCCGCGATCAATTCCTCCAGTCTACTCATCCGTCCCCACCTCGATTTCCGCGATCATCCGATCGATTTCTGCGCGAAGGTGCTCCTCCCTCGCTACGATCTCCCGGATTTCCTCATTCAGCTTCACGATATCCACCTTCTCCCTCGTGTCTTTTGCTTCTACATAGGTCGAGACAGAGAGATTGTACTCATTATCCACAATGTCCTGATACTCTGCGAGCTTAGAAAAATGCGGGATTTCTTCATGCTTTGCAAAGACATCCACGATACGCGCGATATTCTCCGCGGTGAGCTTGTTGTTATTCGTCACCTTCACACACTCGGACGAAGCGTCGATGAAGAGTGTGCGGTTATCCGTTTTATTCTTCTTCATCACCATGATGCAGGTCGCGATCGAAGTGCCGAAGAACAGATTGCTCGGGAGCTGGATGATGCAGTCGATGAAGTTGTTATCCACAAGATACTTGCGGATTTTCTTCTCCGCGCCGCCGCGGTACATGATGCCGGGGAAGCAGACGATGGCCGCGGTGCCATTCGTAGCGAGCCAGGAAAGACTGTGCATGATGAAGGCCATATCCGCCTTGCTCTTTGGCGCAAGGACTCCGGCTGGGGCAAAGCGCGGGTCATTGATGAGGAGCGGATTGCTGTCCCCTGCCCACTTGATCGAGTATGGTGGATTCGACACGATGAGTTCGAAGGGTTCATCATCCCAATGCTGCGGACTGATCAGCGTATCTTCACAGGCGATGTTGAATTTATCGAAGCCGACATCATGCAGGAACATATTGATGCGGCACAGGTTGTACGTCGTGATATTGATTTCCTGCCCGTAGAAACCATTGCGGATGGCGTCCTTCCCCAGCACCTTTTCGGCTTTCAGAAGGAGCGATCCGCTCCCACATGCAGGATCATACACCTTGTTGATTTCTGTCTTCCCGACCGTCCCCAGGCGAGTCAGGAGCTCAGACACATCGGCGGGGGTGAAGAATTCGCCACCGGATTTCCCTGCATTCGACGCATACATGGTCATGAGGTACTCGTACGCATCACCGAAAGCGTCGATATCATGGCCTTTGACGTCGCCCAAGTTCATTTCCGCCACACCAGAGAGAAGCTTCACGAGTTTTTCATTCCGCTTCGCGACAGTCGCGCCGAGCTTGTTGCTGTTCACATCGAAATCATCAAATAATCCTTCAAAATCACTCTCTGACTCGCTGCCCTTCGCCGATTCCTCGATATGGCGAAAAACCGTCTCCAGCGTCTCATTGAGGTTTTCGTCATCTTTCGCGCGGGCGCAGACGTTGCAGAAGAGTTCGCTTGGCAAGATGAAGAATCCTTTCTCCTGCACCAGACCTTCCCTCGCGCCCTCTGCATCTTCATCGGGCATGGTCACATAGTCAAAGCCGGTATCTCCCGCCGCTCTTTCTCCGCAAGTGATATAGTCCGAAAGATTCTCCGAAATATAGCGATAAAACATCATGCCAAGTACGTAGTTCTTAAAATCCCAACCATCGACCGCCCCGCGGAGTTCATCCGCGATCGCCCATATGGCGCGGTGCAGCTCGTCGCGTTCTTGTTCCTTCTTCGTATCTATCATGTCATCCTCCTGGATCGTATCGGAAATGTAAGAAAACGCTGATTCAATCACAGAATCAGATTTCATCAGTGCTTCCCTTAATGGAGACTTCTCTCATCCCCACTTTTGTCATTCTGATTCCATGATATCACGCAAAATACATCCGGGCAATAAAAAGACACCTCTCTTGGCGAGAGCCACGCGTCAGCCAGGGAAACTCGAGGGCTCCTGGCGATAAGGGATAGTCCATGAGGCAGGGTGCCATTTGATTGCGAGGGAAAGAGGGGGGAGCGGGTTCTATAGGTTCAGAAGATTCAAGGGGGAGGTGCGACGCATAAAAATCAAAAGCGTCGCGAAGTTTTAAAATCTACGGCACTCACGAAAGATGAGAAACCTGATGAGGATTCGCATAAAGAGTAGTTTCATCTTTTTACTTTCAAACTTAAAGAACAAAGGGGCTGTGAAATAACGATCATCTTATTTTCGAGTTCAATCTGCCGCGGGGGACTTGCAGCTCTCATAGGAGTGACCGGGAAACCTTA
>ERZ1026884.122-NODE-122-length-53842-cov-7.916746_pt1 | contig 53842 bp, 45 predicted proteins | sample MGYA00380172_ERZ1026884 | MGnify/ENA primary metagenome ERZ1026884 (study PRJEB33269, sample SAMEA4719808) | human gut metagenome | biome: human-associated habitat; feature: organic feature; material: feces | place: Cameroon | collected 2013-10 ... | reverse complement strand
GCAATCTTAGCCTTCTCCGTTCACTTCTTCATTGTTCGGTTTTGAAGGTGCAAACGATATGCACCTTTAGCTCAGTTGGTAGAGCACCTGACTCTTAATCAGGGTGTCCAGGGTTCGAGTCCCTGAAGGTGTACCATGATTTCAGCGGCTTTGGCCGATGAAATAGAAGAAAAATGCGGCCCGTTGGTCAAGTGGTTAAGACAGAGGCCTCTCACGCCTTTAACATCGGTTCGAATCCGGTACGGGTCACCACTTTTTCTCCAATTTAATAGGTCGTGCTGTGAGAGCAGCTGCGATCAACGCAGTTGGTGCTGATTAGGGCGAGGGTCCACCCGTTCCCATCCCGAACACGGAAGTTAAGCTCGCTTCTGCTGACAATACTTGGCTGGAGACGGCCTGGGAAGATAGGTAGCGCCAACACTCCTCCTTAGCTCAATGGTAGAGCATTCGGCTGTTAACCGAAGGGTTGTTGGTTCGAGCCCAACAGGGGGAGCCACGAAGGGTGAGCCGCCATCCGAAAAGGTGGCGGCTCATTTCTTTTACTCAGAAAGCCAGCGTAGACTTGGGCCTTTAGCTCAGTTGGTTAGAGCAGACGGCTCATAACCGTCCGGTCCCGGGTTCGAGTCCCCGAAGGCCCACCACATAGGGGTATAGCTCAGTTGGTAGAGCAGCGGTCTCCAAAACCGCGTGTCGAGAGTTCGAGCCTTTCTGCCCCTGCCAAAATGGCCACCCGATCGGGTGGCCATTTTTTCATATAAAAATGGGTACACCCATGTAACATACATGGTACTTCTATGTAGGGAACATGGCGTTTTACTGAAAGGTTGCGTGATAGTTGCTGGCGCAACCGTGATCGGTTTGTTATACTGGCGGCAGAAAAGGAGGGCATTACTATGAAAACGACGATCATTCTCTTTCTGCTGTCCGTTCCGGTATGGGCGGCGCTGGCGTACGTGGTGTTTCTGATCATCAAGGCGCTGCGGAAATACATTCGGTCCGAGCCGTTACGGCAGGAAAAGGCGGAACAGGCCAAAACATTGGGAGAGACATTGAAACGTCGCCGGACGGCGTGCAAAATGACGCAGGAGTTTGTGGCGGAGGCGCTGGGCGTCAGCCGGCAGGCGGTATCCAAATGGGAAAGCGGGCAGTCGGATCCCAGCACGACCAATCTGCTGGCGCTGGCGAAGCTCTTTGGCGTGAGGCCGGAGGAGCTGCTGCAAGAGGCAGAGTGACCGCGTAGAAAAAGAGCAGGCCATCTCGTAAGAGACGGCCTGCGGAAAGCTATGCCACATTCCAGCGGGCGGTATCCTCGGTGTCGATGCCGGCGTCGGTCAGTGTTTCGATAAGGTCGGAGACGAGCGTCTCCTTATCCTCGATGGTGTCGGCGTCACCGGTGGGAGAGAGCAGGGCGGGGTCCAGCGTCACGCCGGTGCGCTGGACCAGGTCGGCGCTGCCGATAGTGGGCAGGCGATAGTCGCCGTGTGCCTCTGCCAGATCGGCGCAGGCCGGGGAGAGAACGAACTCCTGCCACAGCTGGGCAGCAGCGGTATGGCTGGCGCCGGATAAAATGGCGCTGGCGGTGACCTGACCGAAGGTACCGGAGGCGGGAATTATCAGATGCAGGTCGCCGGAGGTGTCAGCGGACAGGGCGGAGAGCCCATCGTGGAGCCAACCCACGGCGATGACGCACTCGCCGGTGGACAGGCACTTGACGAAGGTGTCATCCGCGGCGGTATAGAACTGCACGCTGGTGTCCAGCGCCGTCAGATAGTCCAGCCCCTTGTCGCGGCCCAGCCGCAGGGCGGCGCTGTACGCGGTCAGACGGCCGATCTCCGTGCTGCGGTAGGTGGGCAGCCACACAAGCTCCTGGTATACCGGGTCGGTCAGGTCTGCCCAGTCCTTGGGGGCGGAGATGGTCATGCGGCGCAGTACGTCGCTGTTGACGGCGAAAACGACCGCGTCGACAGATACGCCGTACCAATAGCCGTCCGCATCGCCGTAGGCGGCGTTGGTCAGGTCAGCGGCGTGGACGGGCGTATAGGTCAGCAGCTTGCCGTCAGCGGCCAGGGTGCGGCAGGTATCCGCGCTGCCGCCGAACCACACGTCGCCCCGGGCGCTGCCCGCCTGGGCGGCGGTAATGGCGCGGTAAGTGGTCTTGATGTCGAACAGCTCTTCAAACTTTTCGCACAGGGCCGTCATATACGCCTCGTCGCCGGTGCCGCACACGGTCAGGCGGCCCTCCTCGCGGGCGGTGTCGATCAGCGTCTCCAAGCCGGAGAAGGCGGCGGGGTAGGTGGGCGTATCGTCCGTATCCTGCGCGCCGCAGGCGCACAGGGACAGTGCCAGCAGCAGGGCCAGCGCTGCGGTGAGCATACGTTTCATAGGGGGACCTCCTTGCGGCCGCCGAAAAAGGGGGCGGCCAGACTCCCTAACATTATAGCGGAGACTGCCGTGGCTGTCAAATTCCGTCGAGAGGCGGGGGACAAAGTATCACATTTGACGATGTGCCCAAAACCTGAAAGTTTATCTATGCACTTTGCACAAAAAGAACAGTACCAGGTATAAAAAAATATTGTGTCGAAAGGGGGTTGTTTTGTGTAATGCGCCGTGTTATACTGGCAATCACGTTCGGATGTTTCTATGTGATATGTATTGTATAGGAGGGTGCGGGCATGAAGACTGCAACACGCCGGAGGGCTCTCACTGTGGAGATGACCTCCGGTTCACTTTGGAAAAATATCCTGCTGTTCAGCTTGCCGCTGATGATGACCCAGGTGCTGGAGGTGCTGTTCAACCTCAGCGATGTGGCCATCGCCGGCAAGTATGCGTACAACACCTATGTGGCCCTGGGCTCTGTGGGCTCCACCACCACGCTGGTCACGCTGTTCACGGGACTGCTGATCGGTCTGGGCGGCGGCGTCAATGTGGCTGTGGCCCGCGGGCTGGGTATGGGCAACGACGAGGACGTGGAGCACACCACCCACTCCTCCTTCCTGATCTGTCTGGCGATGGGTGTGCTGACGTGCCTGGTGTGCGTGTTTTTTGCCGAGCCCATGCTGCGTCTGCTGCACACCAAGGAGGAATTCCTCCCCGGTGCGGTGCTGTACCTGAAGCTCTATGCCCTGGGCCTGCCGGCCATGGGCATCTACAACTGCGGCAACGGTATCCTCAGCGCCACCGGCGACACCAAGCGCCCCCTGCTGTATCTGACGGTGGCGGGTGTGCTGAATGTGATACTGAACCTGGTGTTCGTTATCGGCTGCGGTATGGCGGCCGAGGGCGTGGCTATCGCCAGCGCCATCGCACAGTGGGTGTCTGCGCTGCTCATTATCATCCACCTGCTGCACCGCAAGGACGCCTGCCACCTGGATATCCGCAAGCTGCGGCTGCACCACCTGGCCTCCAAGCGTGTGCTGCTGATCGGCATCCCCTCCGGATTGCAGAACGCTATATTCGCCGTGGCTAACCTGTTCGTGCAGGCGGGCCTGAACTCCTTTGACGAGATCACTGTCTCCGGCGCGGCGGCTGCCGCCAATGCCGATACGCTGGTGTTCAACATGATGGCCGCGTTCTACACCGCCTGCGCCAGCTTTGTCAGCCGCAACTGGGGCGCGGGGCGGAAGGAGCGTATCCTTAAGAGCTACTACATCAGTATGCTGTACGCCGCCGTTGTGGGCGTGCTGGTCGGCGTGCTGCTGACTGTCTTTGGCCGGGAGTTCCTGGGCCTGTTTGCCGACAAGCCCGAGGTCATCGACGCCGGCGTGGACCGCCTGCGGATCATGGCCTTCTCCTACTGGATCGGCCCCCTGATGGACGCCAGCATCGCCGCCTCCCGCGGCCTGGGCCGCAGCGTGGCCCCCACCATTATGGTCATTCTGGGCTCCTGCGTGTTCCGGGTCATCTGGATCTACACCATCTTTGCCTACTTCCACACGATCACGTCCCTGTATCTGCTGTATATGTTCTCCTGGATACTCACCGGCGTGGCGGAGTATATCTACTTCCGCATCACTTACAAGCGCAATGTGCTCACTGCCCGCGCCACATGGTAACAAAAAAGACCGTGCCGAGAGGCACGGTCTTTTCCTATTGCGGCGTTACTGCACGGCGGTGAACAGGGCGGCCATGTCGGCGGTGACATCCTCGGTGAAGCTGCACAGCGTCACGCTGAAGGAGTAATTGCCCGCCTTCAGGCATACCAGCAGCTCATACGTGGCGATGTCGCCGTTCATGGCGGATACGGCTACGGCGGGAACGTTCTTCTGACCGGCAAAATCCACGGTGGTCAGCTGGGCCGTCACGTCCGTGAAGCCATAGCTCTCCAGCGCGGCGGGGACCTGCTCCACGGACAGCTCGGCCACATCCTGGGGCGTCACGGTGCTGCCGCCCAGCAGACCCATGTTGGTGAATACGACGTTGATGGTCATCAGACCGTCCGTGGAGGCGGCGTACATATCCTGCACGCTGCTGCTGCTCTCCAAGCGGGCCTTCAGCTCCTCGTCGCTGGTGCTCTCGCGGACAAAGCCGTTGAGCTCGTCGATCTGCTCATCGGTGTAGAAATACCAGCTGTCATCCAGGGTGCAGCTGATGCCGGCGAAGCGGTTGGTGTAGGTGCCGCCGCTGACGGTGCCCATATCGGGAACGGCATCACCGGTCACGCCGGGGGTCACGGCGCCGCCCGCCTGGTCATCCTTCTGGCTGCCGCAGGCGGCCATGGACAGGGTCATCAGCAGCGCCAGTGTCAGGGCTGCAAGCTTCTTTATCATGGTGTTACCTCCTCTGTGCGGGGAATAGCGTTCCCCTTAAACTCACGTTATTTTACCAGATACGACGGAAAATTACAAGGGAAGACCGACGCTTTTCACCCCTGGGCCGAAAAATCAAAGTCCTTTGCCATTTCCCGACGGAAATCGCGCCTTTAGCCGTTTACAATAACGGAAAAAGGAGGGACGAGCCATGAAACATCTGCTCCCGGCGGTACAGCGCACCGCCCTGCGTATTCCCTGGGCGGCTGTGTGCGGCTGTGCCGCCGCGCTGCTGCTGACGGCCGCCGCCCCCGGCGGGCAGTACGCCCCCTGGGCGCTGGCGGCGGTGGCGGCGGCCGGCGTGGGATGGCCGGGCCTGCTGGCGGTGGTCTGTGCGGGGCTGGGCGCCCTGCTGTTTATGGACTTTCAGCCGGGGCTGCGGCATACCGCCGCGGCACTGCTGATCTTCTGCGCCAACACGGCGCTGTGCAATACGCGGCTGTACCGGCGGCCCCGCTTCCGGCCTATGGCCGCTGTGTGCGCCGCCGGGCTGACCCAGCTGCCGTATCTCATACAGCGGGGCGGACGGCAATGGGCGCTGTGCATGGCGGCGCTGGCGCTGCTGTATGGCGCGGCGGCGCTGCTGCCCGATCTGCTGCCGGAGTCGGCGGCGGAGCAGGCGGACAAGCGCCGGGCCTGGTTTTTGCTGCTGCTGGGGGTATGTGCCGTGCCGGCGGGCTGGACGGTGATGGGGTTTTCACCGGCGGCTGTGCTGACAGCGGTGCTGCTGCTGTATTTTGTGGGCCGCGGGCCGGTGCCCGATGCAGCTGCCGCCGGTGCGCTGGCGGGGCTGGTACTGGACCTGTGCGGCACGGGAGAGCTGTATCTGGCGGTGGTGCTGTGCGCCGCCGCATCCGCTGCCGCAGGGCTGCGGAGCGGACAAAGAGTGCCGGCGGCCGCGGCCTTCTGCGCCGCGGGTGTGCTGGCGGCCCTGCTGCTGGGGGAGGTCCGCCCTCTGGCGGTGCTGTGCCAGCTGCTGACCGCTGCCGGTGTGTGGCTGCTGCTGCCGGAAAAGGAGGGACCGCTGCTGACGGCCGCCGGAGAGGTGTCTCCGGAGGCCGCGGCACCTGCTGCGGCCTTCCGGGCGGTGTATGACAGTTTGGAGGACCACGCGCCGCTGCTGCGGCCGGAGAACCCCGCCGTGCTGTTTGACCGGGCGGCGGAGCAGGTCTGCCGGGACTGTCCCCTGCGGAGCGACTGCTGGCAGACCCATTATACCGATACGTACAACGCCTTCAACGATGCCTGCCCGGCGCTTCTGCGGCGGGGACAGGCGCTGGCGCATGATTTCCTCCAGCGCCGGCTGCACCACGGGCGGCTGGACGCGGCCTATCGTCTGGCCCGGGAGCAGTACCGGCAGGTGGCCGAGGTGCTGTCACGGACCGCCCCGGCGGAACGGCTCCGCCGCGCACACCTGACCTGCCGCACCGCTGCCCTGCTGCGGCCCAAGACCGGCGAAAAGCACTGCGGCGATCAGTGCGCCGTTTTTGATGCCGGAGGGCTGACTTGTCTGGCGCTGTCCGACGGTATGGGCAGCGGCGAGAGCGCCCACTGCGAGGCCGCTATGACCATCCGCCTCCTGCGGCAGTTTTTGCAGGCGGGTATCGAACCTCTCCCGGCGCTGAAGACCCTGAACACCGCTGCCATGCTCCGCTGTCAGGGGGGCGCCGGCTTTACCACCATCGATCTGGCCTGCCTGGATCGGGCCGAGGGCGTGCTGACACTGTACAAGTACGGCGCCGCGCCGTCCTATATCAAGCGGCAGGGCGCCGTGGCCCGCTATCGCGCACAGGCGCTGCCCGCGGGACTGGAGAGCGCCGACGGCGACGTGCCGCCCCAGCGGATCGCGGTGTCGCCGGGCACCTGGCTGGTGCAGGTGTCCGACGGTGTGGCCGGCGAGGACGACGAGTGGCTCCAGGACCTGCTGGCCGGATGGGACGGCACCTCGCCCCGGGCGCTGGCGGAGGAGCTTCTCCGCCAGTCCGTTCAGCGGACGGGCGGCGCGGACGACTGCGCCGTGCTGGTGCTGGCCGTCGAGGGCAGGGAGGACCCGCACCGCATCTGAGCGACAAAAAACGGCGGGAAATTTTGCCCGCCGCACCGTATAACTTTCCGCCGCCGCGGCGATACTATGGCTGTAACAAACAGCGCCCGTCACGGCTGAAGGAGGCATCGGTTTTGGTAAAAGGCGTTTCCCGCCGCGTGATCGTCGTGGACTCTCCCGACCCGCGGATATTCGAGCAGGCTATTTTCATCCTTCCCACGGACGGCGGCGGCGTCAGCTCCCGCCAGCTGGTGGACGAGGCGGTGCGGATCGCCCGCAGCTACGCCCGGGGACAGACCGGCGTTCGCCGCCGGTGGCGTCCGCCTGCATGGCTGTGGGCGGTATGGGGCGCGTGTGCCTGCGGCCTGGTGTGGCTGCTGGCTGCGCTGCTGTGACCGCCCGCGGTCCTGCGGCGCAAGGGCGCTGTATCAGCTTACTTCCAGCGGTTTCCGCTGTTTCTGCCCTTTTCATCGCGGCGGCCGTGAGCAGTCACCGCCGCAAGGGTCCTGTTTTTTCTCCTCACTTGGGGCGGACGCGCGGCGTCCGCCCTCCTTTTTTACCCGGCGGTATCGTATGCCCTGCTCCAAAAAAAGAGACGCCCGCGGGCGTCTCTTTTTTTGTGACTGTCCACAGGTTTTGTTGTCTGCACTCCCGCCCACCGCAAGGAAGGGGGAGTGTGAGGGGGGAACCTTTGACGGGTTCCCCCACTCGCGTTCAGTCACCCGCCCGCAGGCGAGCACTTTTGCGTAGCAAAAGTGCTGCTCCAAAAAAGAAAGACACCCATGTGGGTGTCTTTCTTTTTTGGAGCAGGGTACGGGAGTCGAACCCGCCTTAACGGCTTGGGAAGCCGCTGTAATACCGATATACCAACCCTGCGATTTACTTACCGGGTTATTGTAGCATACCGGCGGCGGTTTTGCAACCGAAAATTGTGTCGAAAGGGCATGAACGTCTTGTCCCGCCGCATACCCATAGAAAAAAGCCTGGAGGGGACGCTATGAAACGAAAACTGACAGCGCTGCTGGCGGCGCTGTGCATCACCGCTGTGCTGCCGGTACACGCCGGGGCGGTGGACCTGCCGCTGACCTCCCGCGCCGCGGTGCTGATGGAAAAGACCACGGGACAGATGCTGTTCGCCCAAAACGAGCATGAGAAGCTGGAGCCGGCCAGCGTCACCAAGATCATGACGCTGCTGCTGACCATGGACGCCATCGACAGCGGCGCGCTGGCCTATGACGACGTGGTGACGGTGTCGGCCAACGCCGCCGGCATGGGCGGCAGCCAGGTCTTTCTGGCGGAGGGCGAGCAGATCACCGTGGAGGAGCTGCTGAAATGCGTGTGCGTGTCCTCCGGAAACGACGCGGCGGTGGCGCTGGCGGAGAAGGTCGCCGGTGTGACGGAGCTGTTCGTGGAGCAGATGAACAACCGCGCCAGGGGGCTGGGGATGGACGATACCCATTTTGCCAATCCCACCGGTCTGACGGCGGCGGGCCACGTTACCAGCGCCTATGACATTGCCCTTATGAGCCGCGAGCTGCTGACAAAGCACCCGGACATCCGCAATTTCACCACCATATGGACGGACAGCATCCGAAACGGCACCTTTGATCTGGCCAATACAAACAAGCTCATCCGCTGGTACGACGGCGCCACGGGGCTAAAGACCGGCTACACCGCCTCGGCAGGCTACTGCATCAGCGCCACGGCGGAGCGCGAGGGCATGGAGCTGATCGCGGTGGTCATGAAGGGGGAGACGTCCGACAAGCGGAATACCGACGCCAAGGCGCTGCTGAATTACGGCTTCTCCGCCTATACGCTGGTCTCCGCCGCGCCGGAGGAGCCGCTGCCCGCCCTGCCGGTGACCATGGGAGAGGCGGAGCAGGTAAGCCTGACGCTGCCGGAGACGGGCGTTACCGCCGTGGTGGAGAAGGCGCAGGCATCGTCGCTGGAGTATCGGGTGGACCTGCCGGAGACGCTGGCGGCCCCGATACAGCAGGGCCAGCAGGTGGGCACGCTGACCCTGTGCAGCGGCGATACGGAGGTGCTGACGGTGCCCATTCTGGCGGCGGAGAGCGTTCCGGGGCGCAGCTGGGGGCGGATGTTCACCGATCTTTTGAAGCAGGCGGTGTTCCTGGCGTAGCGGAAAGGGGAAAAGCGGGGGAAAGTCCCGTTTTTCCCCTTGTATTTTCCCCGGAAACGTTGTACGATAGGGCAAATAGTTGCATTGCACCGACGAGGAGGTTTTAACATGATACAGGTCGATCTGCAAAATGTCCGCAGCTTTATCCCACTGCCCTACGAGGCCGCACTGTCCCCCCGCCTGCGTATCGCCCATGACCATCTGCAAAATGGTGATGGCGCCGGCGGCGAATTTACCGGCTGGGTGCGCCTGCCGGAGGACTATGACAAGGCGGAATTTGCCCGCATCAAGGCGGCGGCGAAGAAAATACAGTCCGATTCCCAGGCGCTGGTGGTCATCGGTATCGGCGGTTCCTACCTGGGTGCCCGGGGCGTCATCGAATGCCTGCGCTCGCCCAATTACAACCTGAAAAAGAAGAATACGCCCAACATTTACTTTATCGGCAACGGCCTCAGCTCCGACGCGCTGACCGAGGTGATGGAGCTGGTGGACGGCGTGGACTTCTCCGTGAACGTTATCTCCAAGTCCGGCACCACCACGGAGCCCGCCGTGGCCTTCCGCTTTTTCCGTGAGCTGCTGGAGAAGAAGTACGGCCCGGAGGAGGCCGCCCGGCGCATCTATGCCACCACCGACGCCCGCAAGGGGGCCCTGAAGGGCCTGGCCGACGATAAGGGCTACGAGGAGTTCGTGGTGCCGGACAACATCGGCGGACGGTACAGTGTGCTCACGGCCGTGGGTCTGCTGCCCATTGCTGTGGCCGGCATCGATATCGACGCGCTGATGGACGGCGCGGCGGATATGATGCGCGAATGTGCCCTGGCGGACATGAACGCCAACCCCGCCTGGCAGTATGCCGGCGCCCGGTATGAGCTGTACCGCACGGGGAAGAAGATCGAGCTGCTGGCGGCCTATGAGCCCTGCTTCCGCTTTATGTCCGAGTGGTGGAAGCAGCTGTACGGCGAGAGCGAGGGCAAGGAGAACAAGGGTCTGTTCCCCGCCAGCGTGGAGTTTACCGCTGACCTGCACTCCATGGGCCAGTACATCCAGGAGGGTGAGCGCCACCTGTTCGAGACGGTGGTGCGCTTCGGCCCCTCTCAAAACGAAAACCCCGTGCCCTATGACGAGGGCAACGGCGACGGCCTGAACTTCCTGGCGGGCAAGAGCATGGACTTTATCCGCCAGCAGGCCATGGACGGTACGCTGCTGGCCCATGTGGAGGGCGGCGTACCCAACGTGACGCTGCGGACAGGATCCGTCAATGAGCAGACCCTGGGCGGGCTGATCTACTTCTTTGAGTACGCCTGCGGCCTGTCCGGCTACCTGCTGGACGTGAACCCCTTTGACCAGCCCGGCGTGGAGGCCTATAAGAAAAATATGTTCGCCCTGCTGGGCAAGCCGGGGTATGAGGACCTGCGGCAGACGCTGCTGGGGAAGCTGGAAAAGTAAAAGTGCCCAAAAATAAGTTTACTTTTTCTGCATTGCTATTTTTCCACCGGTATGGTATGCTGTACTCAGGTGGAAACCACCAATGACAAAGGAGTGATTTCTTATGGTTAGACTGATCATGGGTGCCAACGGTGCCGGTAAGACCAAGCAGCTCATCGAGCTCATCCACACCAGTGTGGAGTCCGAGACCGGAAGTGTCGTGTGCATCGAGCCTAAGGGCGATATGACCTACGACGTCAGCTACAACGTCCGTCTGGTCAACGCCGGCGAGTATAATGTGGATTCTTTTGACTGCCTGCGCGGATTCCTGTGCGGTATGTACGCGGGCAATTACGATATTTCCCATGTGTTCGTGGATAATCTCTGCAAGATCGCCGGCAGCAACGACCTGCAGGCGGTAGAGACGTTCCTTCACTGGCTGGACCGCTTCAGCGAGGAGAATGGCGTGAAGTTCACCGTCACCATCAGCGCGGACGAGGACACCGCCACCGAGGGCATGAAGCAGTACATCTGAAATGCAGAATAAATGAGAGTACCCCCAGGGTGCTCTCATTTTTTTGCTTTCCCGCCGAGGAGACAGTACGCGGGCAGCCGCCCTACCCCAGCAGATACAGCACCAGCCCATACACCACGCTGGCAGCGGTGCCGAATACGATCACCGGCCCGGCCACAGTGAACATCTTGACCGCCGTGCCGGTGACGATGCCCTCCGCCCGGAAGTCGATGGCCGGCGAGGCTACGGCGTTGGCGAAGCCGGTGATGGGCACCAGCGTGCCTGCCCCGGCGTACCGCGCCAGCCGGTGGTACAGCCCCAGCGCCGTCAGCAGCACCGACAGGAACACCAGCGTTACCGAGGTGGCGGAGGCCGCCTCCTGCTGCGTCAGCCCCAGCGCCTGCCAGCCGTTGGCGATCAGCTGTCCCACGGCGCAGATCCCGCCGCCGACGACAAAGGCCAGCGCCGTGTCCTTGCCGATGGGTGAGCTGGGCGACAGCTGCCGTACCAGCGCGTCATATTCCTTGGGTGTCACGCCATCACATCCTTTCGCCGGTAATATGTGCCGCTTTCGCCGCGGCTATACTTGTCAAAACCCATGAAAACGGCTATAATAATACGGTGATCTCAGGAAAGGAGGGCGTCAGTTATGCACGACCCTGCCCATCCCTTCGGGCGCAAGGCGGTCCAGCTGGCCGTGATCGACCCGGTGAGCTGCACCGGCTGCGGCTGGTGCGCCATGTTTTGCCCCATGAAGTGCATCGACCTGCGGCCGGACGGCTATTATGAGGTCCGTCAGGATGACTGCATCGGCTGCCGCAGCTGCAAGGTCAACTGCTTCTACGGCGCTGTGACCATACTGCCGCCTCAGGTACGCTGATATGCAGAAAGAAAAAGCCCCTCTCGGGCTCTATATCCACATCCCCTTCTGCCGCCAGAAATGCGCCTACTGCGACTTTTACTCTTTGCCCCGCAGCGAGGAGAAGATGGACGCCTATACCGCCGCCCTGCTGCGCCATATCGAGGAGGTCGCGCCCCGCACTGCTGCCCATCGGGTGGACACGGTGTACTTCGGCGGCGGTACCCCCAGCTATCTGGGACCGGACCGCCTGACAAAGCTGCTGCGGACCCTCCGCAAGCGCTGCCCTGTGGCCCGCGACGCCGAGATCACGTTGGAGGCCAACCCGGACTCCGCCTGTGACGTCAAGGCCCTGCGTGCGCTGCGTCGGGCGGGCTTCAACAGGATATCTCTGGGCGTTCAGTCGGCGGATGACGGCCTGCTCCGCGCCATCGGCCGCATCCATACCTTTGCCCAGGTGCAGGAGGCCGTGGCCGCCGTGCGGAAGGCCGGGTTCAAAAACCTCAGTATGGACCTGATCTATGGCCTGCCGGGCCAGACCATGCAGCAGTGGGAGGACACCCTCGCCGCCGTCATCGCCCTGGCCCCGGAGCATATCTCCTGCTACGGCCTGAAGCTGGAGCCCGGCACGCCCCTGTATGACCGCCGGGACAGCGAGCGCTTCCCGGACGACGATGCCCAGGCGGATATGTATCTCTACGCCGTCACCGTTCTGGCGCAGAACGGCTATGAACAGTACGAGATATCCAACTTTGCCAAGCCGGGCTTTGCCTCCCGCCACAATTTGAAATACTGGCACATGGAGGAATATGCCGGCTTCGGGCCCGGCGCCCACTCCGACTTCGGCGGCGTGCGCTACGCCTACGTCCGGGACCTGGACAGCTACATAAGCGGACGCCTGATCCTGTCGGAGTCCGAGTCTGACGCTACGCTGACTCGGGATTACGAGTACGTCATGCTGTCCCTCCGCACGGCGGAGGGCATCGACCGCCGGTATTTCGAGACGACCTACCGCCAGCGGTTCCAGCCCATGGAGGATCTGTTCGTGCAGTATGAGTGCACGGGTCTGGCCGCCCGAACGGAGAACGGCTGGCGCCTGACGCCCCGGGGCTTTCTGGTGTCCAACAGCATCATCGTGGCCCTGGAGGAGGCGCTGGCTACCCAGAAAATACGCCGGGAGCAGGCCCTGGCCCAGCGGGATTATCGGATAATTTAACTGAAAAAGGCGGCTGTGTGCCGCCTTTTTCCGCTTTCCTCTTGACATTTTTTCAAAACCGTGCTACATTGTCAGCAATATTGAAAGCTGCGATGAAGGGGACAGGCCGTGCCTCATGTCCACGCGAAGAGAGCCGCCGTTTGGTGCAAGGCGGACGGGACAGGGACACCGAACATCACCCCGGAGCATCCGCCTGAAAGCTCGCCGAGTAAGCGCGGACGGCAAGGGAGCCGTTACCTTCTCCCCGCCCCATTCCGTGGGGGATGAGTGGCCGCCCCGGCGGCAACGAGAGTGGTACCGCAGAGGACGTTTTTCCGCGCCTTTGTCTCTTGAACGAGACAAAGGCGCTTTTTATTTTGTTTTCAAAACTATTCAGATAAAGGAGAAGCAACATGGAGTACAAGAAGACACTGAATATGCCCAAAAGCGGCTTTCCCATGCGCGCCGGCCTGCCCGCCCGCGAGCCGGAGATGCTGAAGCATTGGGAAGAGCTGGACCTCTACAATGAGCTGCTGAAGAAGAACGAGGGCAAGCCCCTGTTCTCCCTCCACGACGGACCTCCGTTCTCTAACGGCGCGCTGCACATGGGCCACGCTCTGAACAAGTCCCTGAAGGACTTTATCACCCGCATGTACGCGATGCGCGGCTACTATACCCCCTATATCCCCGGCTGGGACAACCACGGTATGCCCATCGAGTCCGCCATCATCAAGCAGAACAAGCTGAACCACAAGGCCATGAGCGTCTCTGAGTTCCGCAGTGCCTGCCACGAGTTCGCCGACCACTACATCGATGTCCAGCGCGACGGCTTCAAGCGCATGGGCGTGGTGGGCGACTGGGAGCACCCCTACAAGACCATGGATCCCGGCTTTGAGGCCCAGGAGGTCCGTGTGTTCGGCAGAATGTACCAGAACGGTCACATCTACAAGGGCCTGAAGCCCGTGTACTGGTGCCCCCACGACGAGACGGCGTTGGCCGAGGCGGAGATCGAGTATAAGGACGACCCCTGCACCACCGTCTACGTCAAGTTCCCCATGCATGACGATCAGGGCAAGCTGGGCCATCTGGACCACAGCAAGCTGTACTTCGTGATCTGGACCACCACCGTCTGGACCCTGCCCGGCAACCTGGCCATCGCCCTGCACCCCGACGAGAGCTACGCCGTGGTCAAGGCGCCCAACGGCGAGATGTACATCATGGCCGAGGCCCTGACCGAAAAGGTCATGAAGATCGGCGGCTTCGACAGCTACGAGATCGTGGAGACGCACCCCGGCTCCTTCTTCGAGAATATGCTGGCCGACCATCCCTTCCTGCCCAAGACCTCCCGCCTGGTGCTGGCGGATTACGTCACCATGGACTCCGGTACCGGCTGCGTCCACACCGCTCCCGGCTTCGGCGCGGACGACTATGTGACCTGCAAGCGCTACGGCATGGACATGGTAGTGCCCGTGGACGATCAGGGCAAGCACACCGCCTACGCCGGCAAGTACGAGGGCATGACCACCGATGCGTCCAACCCCGTCATCCTGCAGGATATGAAGGACAACGGCACGCTGTTCGCCAGCGAGGACATCGTCCACAGCTACCCCCACTGCTGGCGCTGCAAGCAGCCCATCATCTTCCGTGCCACCCCCCAGTGGTTCTGCTCCGTGGACAGCTTCAAGGACGAGGCCATCGCCGCCTGCGAGGACGTCCGCTGGGTGCCCGCCTGGGGCAAGGACCGTATGCGCTCCATGATCCTGGAGCGCACTGACTGGTGCATCAGCCGCCAGCGCCGCTGGGGCCTGCCGATCCCCGTGTTCTACTGCAAGGACTGCGGCAAGCCCGTCTGCACCCCCGAGAGCATCGAGGCCGTGGCCGGGCTGTTTGAGAAGGAGGGCTCCAACGCCTGGTTCGACAGAGACGCCGCCGATATCCTGCCCAAGGGCTTCACCTGCCCCCACTGCGGCAAGGCCGCCGGATTTGATAAGGAGACGGACACGCTGGACGGCTGGTTCGACTCCGGCTCCACCCACTTTGCCGCCATGGAGCGCGATCAGGGCTTCTGGCCTGCCACCATGTACATCGAGGGCCTGGATCAGTATCGCGGCTGGTTCCAGTCCTCCCTGCTGGTGGCCGTGGGCGCTCTGGGCCGCGGCGCACCGTTCAAGGAGTGCGTCACCCACGGCTGGACCGTGGACGGCGAGGGCAAGGCCATGCACAAGTCCCTGGGCAACGGCATGGACCCCGCCGAGATCTTCAACAAGTACGGCGCCGATCTGCTGCGTCTGTGGGCCGGCAGCTCCGACTATCACGTGGATGTCCGCTGCTCCGACGAGATCTTCAAGCAGCTGAGCCAGAACTACCTGAAGTTCCGCAATACCGCCAAGTTCTGCCTGGACAATCTGACCGGCTTCGACGCCGATCATCTGGTGGAGCCGGGCGAGATGCTGCCCCTGGACAAGTGGGCCATCACCCGCCTGAACGACCTGCTGACCAAGGCTTATGCCGCTTATGACAACTACGAGTTCCATGTGGTGTCCCACATGATCAACGACTTCTGTGTGGTGGACCTGAGTTCCTTCTACTTCGATATTCTCAAGGACCGCCTGTACTGCGACGAGGCCGAGGGCCTCTCCCGCCGCAGCGCCCAGACCGCCCTGTTCCTGATCCTGGACGCTATGACCCGTCTGTTTGCCCCCATTCTGGCCTTTACCTGCGATGAGATCTGGCTGGCCATGCCCCATCGCTCCTGCGATGACGCGCGCAACGTCCTGTTCAACGAGATGGTGCTGCCCTACAACGGCTACGCCCTCTCCGAGGACGAGATGGCCCGTTGGGCCCGTATCGCTGCCCTCCGCACTGCCGTCAACGGCGCGCTGGAGACTGCCCGTGCCGACAAGACCATCGGCAAGAGCCTGGAGGCTGAGGTGGATCTGGCCGTTACGCCGGAGGATGGCTTCCTGGCATCCATGGACGCCGCCCAGGTGGCCGACCTGTTTATCGTCTCCCAGGTCCGCGTGGACGTGGACGCGGAGCAGAAGGTGGCCGTTCGCCCCGCCAACGGCGCCAAGTGCGCCCGCTGCTGGAAGGTCCTGCCCACCGTGGGCAGCGACAGCGAGCACCCCGACCTGTGCCCCCGCTGCGCCGCCGTGGTCAAAAAGCTCCCCGTCATCGAGTAAAAGACGCATAAAAAAGAAACCGCCCTCCAGGGCGGTTTCTTTTTTATTCCTTCACCTGCTTCATGGACAGGCTGATGCGATGCTTTTTCTCATCCACGTCCAGCACCAGCACCTTCACGATGTCGCCCACGGCCACCACCTCGGAGGGGTGCTTGATGAACCTGCTGCACACCTGCGAGATGTGTACCAGCCCATCCTGATGCACGCCGATGTCCACGAATACGCCGAAGTCGATGACATTCCGCACCGTGCCGGTGAGCACCATGCCGGGTTTCAGGTCCTTCATGTCCAGCACATCGGTGCGGAGGATGGGCGCCGGCAGGTCGCTCCGCAGGTCGCGTCCGGGCTTCATCAGCTCCTTCACCACGTCCCGCAGTGTGGGCACGCCCACGCCGATCTCTTCGGCTGCCTTTGTCTCACCCATGGCCTGCACCTTCCGCATCAATCCGTCCACCGCGCCCCGGCGCACGTCTTCGTCGCCGCAGCCGCACAGGGCCAGCAGCTTCTCCGCCGCCCCATAGCTCTCCGGGTGTACGCCGGTGTTGTCCAGCACGTTTTTGCTCTCCGGCACCCGCAAAAAGCCCGCGCACTGCTCATAGGCCTTGGGCCCCAGCTTCGGCACCTTCAAAAGGCGCTTCCGGTCCGGGAAGGCGCCGTTGGCCTCCCGGTACGCCACGATGTTCTTCGCCGTGGTGCCGTTCAGCCCGGATACATAGCCCAGCAGGCTGGCGCTGGCGGTGTTCAGGTCAACACCCACGGCGTTGACGCAGTCCTCCACCACGCCGCATAGTGTCTCGTCCAGCCGCTTTTGCGGCATATCGTGCTGGTACTGCCCCACGCCGATGGCCTTGGGGTCGATCTTCACCAGCTCCGCCAGCGGGTCCTGTAAGCGCCGGGCGATGGAGATGGCCGAGCGCAGGTTCACGTCGTAGTCCGGGAACTCCTCCGCCGCCAGCTTGCCGGCGGAGTACACCGACGCGCCTGCCTCGTTGACGATCATATAGCTGACGCCCGGAAGGCCCCGCAGCATCTCCACCGTCATCTGCTCTGTCTCCCGGCTGGCGGTGCCGTTGCCGATGGCGATGTGCGCCACGCCGTGTTTTTTGCACAGGGCCGTCAGCTTGGCGATGGCCTCCCGCTTCTGGCGCTCGCCGTAGGTGGGGTAGACCACCGTGGTGTCCAGCACCTTGCCGGTGCCGTTGATGACCGCCACCTTGCACCCGTGGGCATAGCCGGGGTCCAGCCCCATGGTCACGTGGCCCTTTACCGGCGGCTGGAGCAGCAGCGGCTTCAGGTTCAGCGCGAACTGTCCGATAGCGCCTTCGTTGGCGCTGTCCGTCAGGGCGGACCGCGCCTCGCGCTCCAGCGACGGATAGATCAGCCGGTCATAGGCGTCCTCACAGGCGGCCTTGATGAATTCCATGGCCGCCGAGCCGGGCTTTACCACCGCCCGCCGCAGTGCCGGCAGCGCGGCCTCCCGGTCCAGCAATACCGTGACGGAGAGCAGCCCCTCTTTTTCGCCCCGGTTGATGGCCAGGATCTGGTGTCCCGCCAGCTTGGGAATGGCCTGTTCAAAGTCGTAGTACAGTCGGTACACGCTGTCCTCCTCCGTGGCGGCAAGGCTCCTCAGCTGTCCCTGCCGCATCAGCAGGCCCCGCAGTGCCTTGCGGATGTCCGCGTCGTCGCTGATGATCTCCGCGATGATGTCGTTGGCGCCCTGTAATGCGTCGGCCGCGGTCTCCACGCCCTTCTCCGGATCGATGTACGCCTGTGCGGCCGCCTCCGGCGCGGGACAGTCCTTCTCCTGCGCCAGCAGCAGCTGCGCCAGGGGCTCCAGCCCCTTCTCCCGGGCCACCGTGGCCCGGGTGCGCCGCTTTTGCTTGTAGGGGCGGTACAGGTCCTCCACCTCCGCCAGCGTGGCGGCGCTGTCGATGGCCGCCGCCAGTGCTTCGGTCAGCTTGCCCTGCCCGTCGATGGCGGACTTGACCTCCTGCCGCCGCTTGTCCAGGTTCCGCAGGTATTGCAGCCGGTCCTCCAGCTTCCGCAGGGTGGTGTCGTCCATGGAGCCGTGCTGTTCCTTCCGGTAGCGGGCGATGAACGGAATGGTGCTGCCCTCGTCCAGCAGGGCGATAACGTTTTCCACGTACTGGACCGGCTGGCCCAGCTCCGATGCCAATATCTGTGCGATGCTCTGCATATGTGCTCCTTTCAGAAAGCTGTGCCCGCGCACGGCGCGGGCACAGACGCTTATTTACTTGTGATACAGGCTCTTGACCTCATATTTCGCCTCGCAGCTGACGTTGATGCCCAGCCGCTTGTACAGCTTGGCGTCCTCCTCGGAGATGATGACCGAGAAGTGGGCCTCGCAGCCCCGCAGGTTCTTCAGCTGCGCCTGCACTATGGCCGCCAGGGGGTTCGTCAGACCGGAGATCGCCAGCGCGATCAGCACCTCATCCGAGTGCAGCCGGGGGTTTCGGTGACCCAGGCAGCCGGTTTTCATGGCGCTGATGGGTTCGATCACCGACGAGGGGATCAGGTCCAGCTTGTGGTCAATGCCCGCCATCTTCTTCAGCGCGTTCAGCAGCAGCGCCGCCGACGCGCCCAGCAGGGGGGAGGTCCGCCCCGTCACCACGCTGCCGTCCGGCAGCACCATAGCGCCCGCCGGCTTGCCGGTGGCCTCCGCCTTTTCCAGCGAGGCCGCCACCGCCGGGCAGATGTCCGGCGTCACGCCGGCCTGCTGCATCACCAGCTCCAGCTTCCGCACCACGCACTCGTCCGCCTGCCCCTTGGCCCGTTCCACGCATCCGGTGTAGTACCGGCGCAGGATCTCCATCCGGCTGGCCTCCTGACACACCGCGTCATCCACGATAGCGAAGCCTGCCATGTTCACGCCCATGTCCGTGGGGGACTTGTAGGGGCACTCGCCCTGGATCATCCGGAACATGGCCGCCAGCACTGGGAAGATCTCCACGTCCCGGTTGTAATTCACCGTGGTCTTGCCATAGGCCTCCAGGTGGAACGGGTCGATCATGTTCACGTCGTTCAGGTCCGCCGTGGCCGCCTCATAGGCCAGGTTCACCGGGTGCTTCAGTGGCAGGTTCCAGATGGGGAACGTCTCGTACTTGGCGTAGCCCGCCCGGATACCCCGCCGGTTGTCGTGGTACAGCTGGCTCAGGCAGGTGGCCATCTTGCCGCTGCCGGGGCCGGGAGCCGTTACCACGATCAGCGGCCGGGTCGTCTCAATGTATTCGTTCTTGCCCAGGCCCTCGTCGGACACGATGTGCGCCACGTCCGAGGGATACCCGGCGATGGGATAGTGCTTATAGCTCTTCACGCCAAGGGCACTCAGCCGCTTGATAAAGGCGTCCGCCGCCGGCTGGCCGGCGTACTGGGTGATGACCACGCTGCCCACATAGAAGCCCAGCCCCCGGAATACGTCGATCAGCCGCAGCACGTCCACGTCGTAGCTGATGCCCAGGTCGCCGCGCATCTTGTTCTTCTCGATGTCCCCGGCGCAGATGGCCACCACGATCTCCACGTCGTCCTTCAGCGTCTGCAGCATCCGTATCTTGCTGTCCGGCTGGAACCCCGGCAGCACACGGGAGGCGTGATAGTCGTCAAACAGCTTGCCGCCGAACTCCAGATACAGCTTGCCGCCGAACTGGGCGCGCCGCGCCGTGATGTGCTCCGCCTGTAGTTGCAGGTACTTTTCGTTGTCAAATCCGATCTTCACCCTGATCCACCTCTGTCTCTCCAAAATATCGTCTGCTATTATACAATATCTTGTGGGGCAGGGAAAGAAGAAATCACAACTTTCCCGGGGGAAAATGTGACGAACTTTGACTGTGTTTTTTGGCAAAACCCACCGTTGCTTTTTGCTTCCGGCGGGGGTATACTAAAAATTACCCCCATTTTGCAGGAGGAATTTCTATGCGTTTTCACGTTATCTGGCGCAAGAGCCACGAGCCGGAGGAGGCCTATCGCGACTTCTTCGAGACAAACGATATATACGAGGCCAAGGATTTCGCCATGCGCCTGGCCTTTGACGAGACAAATCTGGTCTGCGTCCGCGACGAGAAGCGGGACGAGATCGTCCGCGACTTCGACGCGGAGGTCTACCGCTGAAGCTCATAAACCAACCGCCTCCGGCCATACTAAGGCCGGAGGTGATTTTTATGCCCAAACGCAAGCGCAGCCGGGAGGGCTTTCCCTATGACGCTACACCGGACGTCCACCACTTTCCCAGCGTGCCGCGCAGCAGCTTTGACCTGGTGAATATGTACGGCACCTATAACATTCAGCCCACGTCTGACACGGAGAACACCTTTCCCCTCATCGCCCCCGGCCTGCCCAAGGCCTACCGGAACATGAAGCTGGACAAACACGACCTGGAGCCGTGAACCGCAGAAAGCCGCATGGCGCGAGCGCGCCATGCGGCTTTCCCATACTGCCATGACGAGTTTCCAAAGAAAACGCAACATTGTCCCGGAAAAATCCGGAAAGATTTAATCATTTAAAGTGCGGATCGGTACAATGCACAAATAATTGTTATTTCTTTGGCAATTCGCATAATTGACGCAAATTTCACAAACCCGTATAATATAAGTAAACTGGTAAGACCAGTGCGGCGCGCAGTATCTCCGCACCGCGGGAGAGGGTATTTCTGCCCGATCGCACAGAATAGGGAGGACCCCATGTACACCTTAGGTATCGACATCGGCAGCACCACTTCCAAGTGCGCCGTTCTTAAAGACGGAAAAGAGCTGGTGGCCCACAGTCTCCAAACCGGCGGCCTGGGCACCGGCGGGCCGGAGGAGGCGCTGGCACAGCTGTGGCAGACCAGCGGCCTGACCCGGGCCGATATGGCCTGCGCCTTTGTCACCGGCTACGGCCGCAAAAACTACGAGGGCGCCGACGGCGAGATCAGCGAGCTGACGGCCCACGCCCTGGGCGGGCGCTTCGTGTTCCCGGACCTGCGTACCGTCATCGACATCGGCGGGCAGGATGCCAAGGTCATCGCCCTGTCGCCCTCCGGCAAGATGGTGAACTTCGTCATGAACGATAAGTGCGCCGCCGGTACCGGCCGGTTTCTGGATGTGATGGCCTCTATCCTCCGCCTGGATGTGGACGATCTGGATGCCGAGGCCGCCAAGGCCGCGGCCCCCGCCGCTATCTCCAGCACCTGCACGGTGTTTGCCGAGAGCGAGGTCATCAGTCAGCTGGCTAACGGCGTCAAGCGCCCCGACCTGGTGGCAGGCATCTGCCGCAGCGTGGCCAGCCGCGTGGCGGCCCTGGCCCGGCGGGCAGGCGTCACGGAGCAGGTCTGTCTCTCCGGCGGCGTGGCCCGGAACGACGCGGTGCGGCAGGCGCTCAGCGACGAGCTGAACGTCCCCGTCAGTGTGGACCCGCTGGCCCAGTATTTCGGCGCCATCGGCGCGGCCCTGTGGGCATATAAGCAGACGACATGAATAAACAGAAATATGTTTCGATAAAAGCTGTGAGGAGGAACTGAAATGGCAGAAGAAGTGAAGAAGGCCCCGAAGCCGGTGGATCCCAATTCCGCCAAGTATAAGCTGGGCAAGATCGCGGCGGACGCCTATGTGGATGCCATCGAGGCCAAGAAGCGCGGCGAGAAGGTGGCTTGGGTCTCCAGCAACTTCCCTGTGGAGATCCCGGAGACTATGGGCATCGCCACCGTGTATCCCGAAAATCAGGCCGCCGGCATCGCCGCCCGCGGCGCGGGCACGAGAATGTGCGAGGTGGCGGAGTCCGAGGGCTACTCCAACGACATCTGCGCCTACGCCCGCGTGTCTCTGGCCTACGCCAAGCTGAAGTCCTGTCCCGAGCAGGACGTGGCCATGCCCGACGTACTGCTGTGCTGCAGCAACATCTGCTCCTGCATGATCAAGTGGTACGAGAACCTGGCCCGCGAGCTGAATATCCCCATGATCCTGCTGGATATCCCCTTTAACCCCGACTATGAGGTGTCCGACGCCGAGGTGGCCTACGTCACCGGCCAGTTCTGGGACGCCGTGAAGCAGCTGGAGGAGATCACCGGCAAGAAGTGGTCCGACGAGAAGTTCAAGGAGGTCACCGGCTTCAGCTGCCGTTCCAGCCGCGCATGGCTGGCGGCCACCGGCTGCGCCAGGTATGTGCCCTCTCCCTTCAACGGCTTCGACCTGCTGAACCACATGGCCGTCATGGTCACGGCTCGCGGCAAGTCCACCGCCGCCGACGCCATGGAGACGCTGCTGAAGGAATACGAGGACAACCACAAGAACGGTACCTCCACCTTCCGCGGCGAGGAGAAGTACCGCATCATGTTTGAGGGCATCGCCTGCTGGCCGTACCTGCGTGCCACCAGCACCGGCCTGAAGTCCCGGGGCATCAACATGGTCACCACCATCTACGCCGACGCCTTCGGCTTCGACTACAACACCTTTGACGAGATGATCCGCGCCTACTGCAAGGTGCCCAACGCCATCAATTTGGAGATGAGCCGCGACAAGCGCATCAAGCTCTGCAAGGACAACCACGTGGAGGGTATGCTGGTGCATACCAACCGCTCCTGCAAGCTGTGGAGCGGCTTCATGTACGAGATGAGCCGCCAGATCGGCAAGGCCTGCGATATCCCCGTGGTCAGCTTCGACGGCGATCAGGCCGACCCCCGCAATTTCTCCGAGGCCCAGTACGACACCCGTGTGCAGGGTCTGACGGAGATCATGGAAGCCAACAAGAGCGCGAAAGGAGAGTAAGCCATGAACGACATCCTCAACAAGCTGCATGAGGTGGCCGCCTCTCCCCGCGCGCAGATGGACGGCTATCTGGCCCAGGGCAAAAAGATCGTGCTGTGCGCTCCTGTTTACACTCCCGAGGAGCTTATCCACGCCATGGGATTTGTCCCCATGGGCGCGTGGGGCGGCGATGTAGCGCTGAACCGCGCCAAGGAATACTGTCCCGCCTTCCTGTGCGCCATTGTCCAGTCCCTGCTGGAGCTGGGCATCAACGGTGCCTACGAGGGCGCGTCCGCTATCGTCATCCCCTCCCTGTGCGATACCCTCAAGACCGTGGGCGAGAACTGGAAGTACGCCGTGCCGTCCATCCCCTTCATCCCCATGACCTATCCCCAGAACCGCAAGCCCGCCTACGGCGTGGCCTATACCAAGGCCGGGTATGAGCGGGTCATCCGCGACCTTGAAAAGCTGGGCGGCGCCTTCTCCGAGGAGAAGCTGCTCGCCTCCATCAAGGTCTACAACCGCCACAACGCCGCCATGCGGAAGATCGACGAGCTGCTGGCTGTTCACCCGGAGATCACCGCCGCCCAGCGCAGCGATATCTTCAAGAGCGCCTTCTTCATGACCAAGGAGGAGCACACCGATCTGGTGGAGGCGCTCATCGAGAAGCTGGAAGCCCAGACCCCCGCCGCGGAGAAGCTGCCCATCGTCATCTCCGGCATCCTGACGGACGCCCCGGCGCTGAACGCCATTCTGGACGAAATGGGTCTGCACATCGTGGCCGACGACGTGGCCGCCCAGTCCCGCCAGTACCGCACCGACGCACCGGAGCGCGATGACGCCCTGAACGCGCTGGCCGAGAAGTTCGCCGCCATGGGCAACTGCTCCGTGCTGTACGATCAGGAGAAGAACCGGGTGAAGTGGATCGTGGACACCGCCAAGGCGAGAAGCGCCAAGGGTGTTCTGGTGGTGCTGACCAAGTTCTGCGACCCGGAGGAGTTCGACTATGTGATGATCAAGAAGGCCTGCGAGGCCGCCGACCTGCCCCTGACGCTGGTGGAGGTGGACCGTCAGATGGTGCGGTTTGAGCAGGTGCGAACCAACCTCGAGACCTTCCGCGACCTGCTGAAAATGTAAGCAACACACCATTTATTAACATACATGGAGGAACGATATGAGTGAAGTAAAGCGTCCCCTCGAGGGCGTAAAGGTGCTGGAGCTGGCCACCTTTATCGCCGCCCCCTGCTGCGCCCGCTTTCTGGCGGATCTGGGCGCCGAGGTCATCAAGGTCGAGGCTCCCGCCGGCGACCCCCTGCGCTACACCGCCGTCAACGAAGGCCGTCCCCAGGACCAGAAGGAGAACACCTCCTACGATCTGGAGAACGCCGGCAAGACCTGCGTCTGCCTGAACACCAAGACCCCCGCCGGCCGTGAGGCGCTGGAGAAGCTCATCGCCGAGGCGGACATCTTCATCACCAACTGGCGCCAGAACCCCCTGAAGAAGGCCGGTCTGGACTATGAGACGCTCCACGCCAAGTACCCCAGGCTGGTGTATGGCTTCGTGTCCGGCTACGGCGAGAAGGGCCCCGATAAGGACCTACCCGGCTTCGACTTCACCGCTTTCTTTGCCCGCGGCGGCATCCTGGGCACCCTGTTCGATAAGGACGCCCTGCCCATGCTGACCATCGCCGGCTTCGGCGACCATCAGGTGGGTATGTACCTGGCCTCCGGCGTGCTGGCGGCCCTGTACCGCGCCCGCGAGACGGGAATCGGCGACCGCGTGGTGGTCTCCCTGTTCCACAGCGCCATCTGGGATGTCTCCCTGCTGCTGCAGGCCAGCCAGTACGGCGACCCCACCACCCAGTACCCCCTGTCCCGCCGCACCCTGCCCAATCCGCTGGTGGTGGCCCACAAGACCAAGGACAACAAGTGGCTCCAGATCGCCATGCCCCAGTACAACCGCCACTATCCCATCTTTATGAACGCCATCGGCCATCCCGAGCTGGCCGAGGATCCACGCTACTATCCCCAGACCAACCTACAGGCAAACATCGAGGAGTTCTACGACTTCCTGGTGGCCGAGATGGCCAGCCGCACCCTGGACGAGTGGTGCAAGCTGATGGACGCCAACGATCTGCCCTACGCCGTGGCCCAGACCTGGGATCAGCTGCTGGTGGATAAGCAGGCATGGGCCTCCGGCTGCTTCTACGAGATGGAATATTCCAACGGCAATAAGCGCACCATGGTCCGGCCTCCCGTTATCTTCGAGGAGACGGAGCTGCCTCCCTACAACCGCGGTCCGTACCTGGGCGAGCAGACCGAACTGGTGCTGAAGAACCTGGGCTACACCGACGAGCAGGTGGCCGCCATGATCGCCGCCGGCGAGGCGGTGCCCATGGATCCTTCCCTGAAAGACTGACGGCGGCGGCGGGATCTTTTCCGCCAATACTTCGTTGCAGGTACTTGACGTACACAAAGTACGCCTGCGCCCCTGCGCCTCGTCTTGGCGAAAAAATCTTTCCGCCGTTGGAGAAGAAAGATCAACGCAAACTGACCCGGCGACTTGAGGAAAAGCAAACTATAAGGGCGCGGCGCGTTGAGGAGCGCGCCGCCGCCCCCGGAATGTGAAGGAGAAGAATCATGAAGATCGCTGCTTACGAAGTACGTCCCGACGAGAAGCCCGTCATCGAGGGCCTGTGCAAGAAATACGGTATCGAGCTGATCTCCACCCCCGCAAATCTGGATAAGACCACCGCCCATATGGCCGCCGGCTGCGACGGTGTTACCACCCTGGGCCAGAGCGACTATTCCAACGCCGTTCTGGACGAGCTGAAGGGCTATGGCGTGCAGGTGCTGGCCAGCCGCTGTGTGGGCTATAACCACATGAACTGCGGCTATGCCCGTTCCCTGGGCTTCCGCCTGTGCAACGGCGCTTACGCGCCCAACGGCGTGGCGGAATACACCGTTATGGCCATCCTGATGTGCATCCGCAAGTTCAAGAAGGCGCTGTACAACACCAACGACAACGACTTCACCCTGAAGGGCAAGATGGGCCGCGAGCTGCGTACCATGACCGTGGGTGTCATGGGCACCGGCAAGATCGGCTTCACCATCATCAAGTGCCTCAGCGGCTTCGGCTGCCGTATCATCGCCAACGATGTCTATGAGAACGACGCCGTCCGTGCGTACGCCGAGTATGTGGACCTGGACACCCTGTACCGTGAGTCCGACATCATCACCATCCACACCCCGCTGCTGCCCGAGACCACCGGCATGATCGACCGCGAGGCCATCGCCAAGATGAAGGACGGCGTGGTGTTCATCGACAACGCCCGGGGCGAGCTGATGGATATCGACGCCGTCACCGAGGCCGTGGAGTCCGGCAAGTTCGGCGCGCTGTTCATGGATGCCTTCCCCGGCGAGACCGGCATCATCCACGTTCCCCACGATGAGGACATCATCCGTACCCCCGGTATGCCCTACTTCAAGCTGAAGTACCTGCGCTCCTTCGTCAACGTCTACCACACGCCCCACATGGCCTTCTTCACCGAGGAGGCCGCGGAGCAGATGGCTGAGTGCGGCGTCAACAGCATCTATGAGATTTTGACAGAGGGCAAGTCCAAGCACGAGATCCCCTGCTGAGCAGAGCAGTGACCCATACTTTAACAGGAGGAAAACTATGATTTTCGACGCAAAGCATGAAATGATCCGCAAGCTGGTCCGCCAGTTTGCCGAGACCGAGCTCACCACCGAGGTCCTTGACAAGGTGGAGGAGACCGGCGAGTTTCCCGAGGAGATCGTGGACAAGATGGCCAAGTGCGGCTTTCTTGGCCTGAAGATCCCCCGCGAGTACGGCGGTGCCGGTGCCGATACCCTGGCCTATGTCATCATGATCGAGGAGATCGCCCGTGTCTCCGCCGTGGCCAGCCTGTACGCCAATACCCCCAACTCTCTGGGCGGCGGCCCCCTGATGCAGGCGGGCACCCCCGAGCAGCTGGAGAAGTATCTCCGTCCCTCCGTGGAGAACAAGGTGAAGATCGTCTTCGGCCTCACCGAGCCGGGCGCCGGCTCCGACGCCAGCAGCATGGTCACCACCGCCGTGAAGGATGGCGATGACTACATCCTCAACGGCCGTAAGTGCTTTATCTCCGGTGCACCCCTGGCCGACTACTGCATCGTCTACGCCAAGACCGACATGAGCCGCGGCAATAAGGGTATCTCCGCCTTTATCGTGGACATGAAGGCCCCCGGCGTCTCCTGCGGCAAGCACGAGGCCAAGATGGGCCTGGTGGGCTACGCCACCTCCGACGTGGTGCTGGAGGATGTCCGCGTCCACAAGAGCGATATGCTGGGCAAGGAGAACATGGGCTTTATCAACGCCATGAAGACGCTGGACGGCGGCCGCCTGGGTGTGTCTGCCCAGTCTATCGGTCTGGCCCAGGGCTGCCTGGACGAGGCCATCAAGTACTCCAAGGAGCGCGTCCAGTTCGGCAAGCCCATCTGCAAGAACCAGGCCATCGCCTTCATGCTGGCGGATATGGCAACCAAGCTGACCGCCGCCAAGGAGCTGGTCTATATGGCCGCCCAGATGAAGGACAGAAACGACCCCAACGCCTCCATGTACTGCTCCATGGCCAAGTACTTCGCCTCCGAGACCTGCAACGAGATCGCCGCCAAGGCGGTGCAGATCCACGGCGGCTACGGGTACATCAAGGAGTACCCCGTCGAGCGTAAGTACCGCGACTGCCGCGTGTTCACCATCTACGAGGGCACCTCTCAGGTCCAGCAGATGGTCATCTCCGGCAATTTGCTGAAGTAATGCGGAAAGGAGCAAGAATAGAATGAAGCTTATCGTATGTGTCAAGCAGGTGCCCGACACCTCCGGCAAGGTCGCCGTCAACGCCGACGGCACGCTGGACCGCGCCTCCATGCAGACCATCATCAACCCCGATGATATGAACGCCGTCGAGGCCGCCCTGGCCCTGAAGGACCAGCTGGGCTGCCCCGTCATCGCCGTGTCCATGGGCCCCCCTCCCGCCGCCGGTATGCTGCTGGAGCTGAAGGCCATGGGCGTGGACAAGGCCGTGCTGGTGTCCGCCCGTGAGTTCGGCGGCTCCGACACCTTCGCCACCTCCCAGATCCTGGCCGCCGCCATCAAGAACCTGGGCGTGGACAAGGACGACATCATTTTCTGCGGCCGTCAGGCCATCGACGGCGACACCGCCCAGGTGGGCCCCCAGATCGCCGAGAAGCTGGAGATCCCCCAGGTGTCCTATGTGGCCGACATCAAGAAGGACGGCGATACCCTCACCGTCCGCCGTATGCTGGAGGACGGCTACATGACCGTCCAGGTCCAGACGCCCTGCCTGCTCACCTGCATCAAGGAGCTGAACACCCCCCGCTACATGACCATCCGCGGCATCCTGGACTGCGACGCCGAGCCCGTCACCGTGCTGGATTACAACGCTCTGAAGGACGATCCCCTCATCGAGGTGGACACCATCGGCCTGAAGGGCTCTCCCACCAATATCTACAAGAGCTTTACGCCTCCCCGCAAGGGCAGCGGCATGATGCTGGAGGGCAGCGGCAAGGAGACCGTGGAGCAGATGTTCGGCATCCTGTCCGCCAAGCACATCATCTGAGAAGGGAGAAACGATATGTCTACTTTTATGAATACCGATCCCAAGGCCTTCTCCGGCGTGTGGGTCTTTTGCGAGCAGCGGCAGGGCAAGATGATGCCCACCACCTTTGAGCTGATCTCCGAGGGGCGCAAGCTGGCCGACGAGCTGGGTGTGCAGCTCAGCGGTATCCTGCTGGGCGACAGCGTGGACAACATCGCCGCGGAGCTGGGCGGCTACGGCGCGGATAAGGTTTACGTCTACAACAGCCCTCTGCTGAAGGACTACACCACCGACGCCTACACCAAGATCATCACCGACGCGGTGCACGAGTTCAAGCCCGAGATCATGCTGTTCGGCGCCAGCCATATCGGCCGCGACCTGGCGCCCCGCTGCGCCGCCCGTCTCCACACCGGCCTGTGCGCCGACTGCACCCACCTGGACGTGGATCTCAACGGCTATATCAACTTCCTGCGTACCGGCTCCTCTCTGGACGTGGACGCCATGAACTTCGAGACGAAGCTCTTTGACGTCAACACCAACCTGAAGATGACCCGTCCCGCCTTCGGCGGCCACCTGATGGCCACCATCGTCTGCCCACGCTTCCGCCCCGCCATGGCCACCGTGCGCCCCGGCGTGATGAAGAAGCGCGAGTTTGACGAGAACGGCGCGAGCAAGGTGGAACTCATCCACCCCGCCTTTACCCTCACCGAGGCCGACATCCACACCAAGGTGCTGGAGATCGTCAAGGCCGCCCGCGCCATGGTGGACCTCACCGGCGCTGAGGTGGTGGTCTCCGTGGGCCGCGGTATCGCCAAGGACGTGGAGAAGGGCATCGCCCTGGCCGAGGAGCTGGCCGCCCTCATGGGCGGCGTGGTGGGCGCGTCCCGCGCCGTGGTGGACGCCGGCTGGATGACCGCCGACCATCAGGTGGGCCAGACCGGCAAGACCGTCCATCCCCGCATCTACGTGGCGCTGGGCATCTCCGGTGCCATCCAGCACAAGGCCGGCATGCAGGACTCTGAGTGCATCATCGCCGTCAACAAGAGCGACGTGGCCCCCATCTTCGAGGTGGCGGATTACGGCATCTGCGGCGACCTGTTCAAGGTGGTCCCCATGATGATCGAGGAAATGAAAGCCCTGAAGAAGTAATATCCCCCTCCCCACAGCGGGAAAGCCCGAAGGCACCGTCCTCCGGGCTTTCCTGCATCCTGCCCTTGCTATTTTCCCCGGGATGCGCTATACTGTCCGGGTATTTTCTGTGAAAGGAGGCCCTTCCATGCCGGAAGCCGTACATATCCCCTGGCAGCCCATCGGCGGCGGGCGGGCCAGCGAGGCCATCTATGACCAGCTGCGGGAGCTTATCACCTCCGGAGTGCTGAAACCCGGCGACCGCCTGCCCTCCGAGCGTGCCATGATGGAGCAGCTCCACCGTTCCCGTCCCACCATCCGCGAGGCTCTGCGTATGCTGGAGCAGGGCGGCTATGTGGCCTCCACCCACGGCGCCAGCGGCGCCGTGGTGCAGGAGCTGACCATCGACGGCGTGGAGCAGCCGCTGTCGGCCATGCTCCAGCTGAACCAGATATCTCTGGAGGAGCTGGGCGAGTACCGCGCCGTCAACGACGGCACCATCGCCGGCTGGGCGGCCCGGCGCCGCACCGACGAGGATCTGGCGGCGCTGGACAGCTGTCTCACGGCGGCGGAGCAGGCCCTGGGCGATTACCGCCGCTTTGCTGAGCTGGACGTCCGTTTCCACAGTCTGCTCTCCCGCGCCACCGGCAACCAGGTGGCCATGATCGTCACCGATGTCCTGGGCCAGGTGGAGCAGCACACCCTGCTGAAAAAGATGGAGACGCTGAACGACAGCGCGTGTCTGGCCCTGGAACGCCGTATTCTGGCGCGCCACCGGGAGATACTGAGCGCTATCCACCGGCAGGATGACGCGGCCGCCAAGCAGGCCATGCGTGAGCACACCCGCGCCGCCGCCACTGATCTGAAGGTCTGACCCCCAAAGCCTTCCCCCTGGGGGTGGTTTCAAAAGGAGGGGGCCGGAGCCCCCTCCTTTGTCGTTTCAAGGGGATAGGATCCTTAAGGAAAGGGGGAAATTCGAAATCCCCCTTTCCTTAAGTGGCGTTCTTTGGCTGCTTTCTTTCGACACGAAAAGAAAGCAGTTCGCGCCCGCAGGCGCGAAATCCTCCCTGCTGCCCCGCAGCGTCAAAAAACGCCCTCGCCCCGCCGCAGGCGGCATTTTCTCCGCCCCAACTTCCATTTCCTGCCAAATTTTCCTGTTTTTATTTCCGGTAACAGAAAAAATGTGTAAAACTTCCATAAATAGGCTGGACAAACGGTGCAGCTGTGCTATAATATGACTATCCGCAGAGGTACCTCTGCATTTGCGTTTTAATACACATTAAAACGAGCGCACCTGCGGAAATCTACTACCATAAGGGGAATGAACAATGAAAAAAGCATTAGCAACCATTCTGGCCCTGGTCATGGCCATAGGGCTGTGCAGCGTCAGCTGGGCCACAGGTCCAGCGGCAACGCCGGTGACCGCAACTACAACAGAACTTGATAGCGGCTCCTATATCGTGAACGGCGAGGTCGCCTTGACAAATGGCGCGTTGACCATAAAGTCTGGTGCAACGGTGACGTTGGAACTGGCGGCAGGTTCTAAGCTGACAAATAAAGCCGGCAGCCATACCATTATCAACAATGGCACCTTGACTATTAACGGCACCGGCACGGTCGACAATGTGAGCCATGGGTGTGGTGCATTGGTAAATAAGGTTGGTGCGACGGCAACTCTCAATGGCGGCAAATTCACTCGTAGCGCTGAAAAGGGCACAAAAGACGGCCCTAATGGAAATTCTTGGTATGCCATCAAGAACTATGGCACAATGGAGATAAATAGCGGTGTGACTGTTGAGGCCAATGGCGGCTATTCCAGCTTGATTGCCAATGGCTGGCAAAACGCGACTGACTTGCAGAACAATCCTCAAAGCGGGGGTTCCAATGCGAAATTGACTATTAAAGGTGGTACATTTACTGGCGGCATTAACACAGTTAAGAACGATGACTATGGTGAGTTGCTGTTTGAAGGCGGCGAGTGCCATAACTACACGCAAGCTGCTTTCCAGAACCATAACATCGCGAAAATAACAGGTGGCACTTTCGAAGTGAATGGTGCGACTTACGCTGTGTATAACTGCCCTTGTAATAGGACGGCGGACAAGGGGGAGCTGGATATCAGCGGCGGCGATTTTGTTGGTGAAGTATACAACTACACGGGGTATGTGACCGGAGGGGATCCCTACGGCCATATCAAGATCTCTGGCGGCAAGTTTTCTACTAACGTAAAAGCGTATGCTGAGACAGAAAGCACACCTATTGCTTCCCTCAATGGAAGTTATTATGTCGGCAGCGAAAGCATCAATACTGCTATTAACAGTATGTCTTCTGGTGATACGCTGACGGTGGTACAGGGTACTGTGGCCATCAACGGCATAGAGTACAGCGCGGGTGGTAATGCCACCTACACCAAGCCCTCCTCCGGCGGCTATTACTACTACTACCCCACCACCGACACCAAGACCACCGACACCAAGGGCAGCCCCAAGACCTTCGACGCGGGCATTGCTCTGTATGTCGGCATGGCGCTGACCTCCGCCGCCGGCGTGGCGTTTGTGGGCAAAAAGCGCGAGGACTGACACCGTTTTCCGCGGTGTCTTACCCCGGTGCCGTGTGAAATAACAGAAGAGGCGCCCCGTCAGGGGTGCCTTTTCTCATGCCTCAAAATAGGCTTCTGCCTGCTGAATATTCCGCTGTATCTCCTGCCGCAGCGCCTCCAGCGTGTCGAACCTCTGCTCGCCCCGCAGCCGGCGGCAGAACTCCACCCGGAGCTCCTGCCCGTACAGGTCGCCCTCGAAGCCCAGCAGGTACGTCTCCACGGACACCCGATCGCTGTCGGACACCGTGGGCCGCGTGCCCACGTTGGTCACGCCGGCGCACCGCCGTCCGTCCGGCAGAAATACCTCCGTCACGTACACCCCGTGCGCCGGGGCCAGCACGTGCTCCGGCACCGCCAGGTTTACCGTGGGGATGCCGATGGTCCGCCCGATCCGCTGTCCGTGCTGCACCGTCTGGCTCAGGCAGTGCCGGTGGCCCAGAAAGTCCGCCGCGCGCTCCATGTCGCCCGCCTCCACCAGCGTCCGGATGTACGTGGAGCTGACCGTGATGCCCTCTCGCTGTACCGGCGGGATGATGTCGCACCCGATGCCCATCTCCGCGCACTTCTGCCGCAAAAGCTGCACGTTCCCGGCGTTTTTATGGCCGAACCGGTGGTCGTGCCCGGCCACGAAGTGCACCGCGCCGTATGTCCCGATCAGCATTTCCAGATAGGCCTCCCACGGCATGGTCATCATCTCCCGGTCAAAGGGCGCGAAAATGACCCGCTCGATGCCGTACAGACGCTCCATCAGCCCCTGCCGGTCCCGGTTGGAGTTGATCAGGTACACGGGCTGCCCCGTGACCACCTCCTTCGGCGGCCGGTCAAAGGTGAATGCCGCGGGGACGGCTCCCAGCTCCCGGGCGCGCTCCGCCGTCTTCCGCAGCAGTGCGCCGTGGCCCCGGTGCACGCCGTCGAAGAAGCCCAGGGCGATAACTGTCTTTTCCAAGTTGTTCACGCTCCGAAAAAGTTTTTCTCTGATGTCAGAACACCCGCTTCCCAGCGGCTCAGGCACAGAAACGCCCCGTCCGGGCTGTACACCCGGTACAGCCCCGGCTGCAAGCCCTCCGCCGCCAGCGGATTGCCGCACAGGCACCGTCTGTGGTCCCGTTCACCGGCGATGTGATAGGCCGGGTACTGCCGGAACAGCGAGTCGGTAGGGGAGAGCAGGGCCTCGCCCTGCGCCTGTACGTCCTCAATACTGCGGCTCTCCGCCAGTGTAAACCCGGCGGCCATGGTCCGCCGCAGAGCGCTCATGCATCCGCCGCAGCCCAGCGCCTGCCCGATGTCGTGACACAGCGCCCGCACATACGTGCCCTTGCTGCACCGTATCCGCAGCCGCCAGTCGCCGTCCTCCGGCTCCAGCAGCGCCAGCTCGTGTATGGTCACCCGCCGTGGGGGCCGTTCGATCTCCTGCCCCTTCCGGGCCAGCTGATACAGCTTCTGCCCGTTGATCTTGATAGCCGAGTACATGGGCGGCACCTGGTCGATCTCCCCGGTGAACCGCGTCAGCACGTCCTCCAGCTGCGCCCGCGTCACGGACACAGGGCGCTCCGCCACCACCTCGCCGGTGGTATCCTGGGTGTTGGTCGTCAGCCCCAGCCGCAGCCCCGCGACGTACTCCTTGTCCCCGCCCTCGGCGTAGGACACCGCCCGCGTGGCGTTTCCCACGAACACCGGCAGCACGCCGGTGGCCATGGGGTCCAGCGTTCCGGCGTGGCCCACCTTTTTCGTTTTCAGTATGCCCCGCAGCTTGCCGCACACGTCCATGCTGGTCCATCCCGCGGGCTTGTCGATAATGATGATCCCGTCGGCCATGTTATCCCATGACCTCCGTATAGGCCGCCAGAATGGCCGCCTTCGCCTCGTCCATGGTGCCGTCCACCGTGGCCCCGGCGGCGCCCCTGTGGCCGCCGCCGCCCAGCACGCGGCACACGGCGCTGGCGTCCACCCGCGGTCCCGTCCGCAGCGACAGCTTCACCCGTCCCGGCTTCAGCTCCCGCAGCGTGATGCCGCAGTCGGTGCCCTGCACCAGCGCCGCCAGACTGCTCAGCTCCTCCACGTCGGACTCGGCAGCGCCCAGCTCCCGGCACAGCGCCAGAGGGATGGACATCACCACCACCCGGCCGTTGTCGTACAGCTCCATGTCCGCCACCATCCGGGCCTCCATGGCCAGCCGCACCGGCGACTTCGTGCGGAACAGTGCCTTGTTCACCGGCCCCACGTCGATGCCCCGCTCCATCAGCGCGGCGGCGATGCGGTGCGTCCGCGCCGTGGTGTTGGCATAGACGAAGCACCCGCAGTCTGTGGACACCGCCACATACAGCGCCAACGCCATCTCCGGCGTGATATCCGTCAGCCTGCCCACGATCTCATACACGATCTCGCCGCAGGCGGCGGCCTCCGCGTCCAGGCACGTCCGTTCCGCGAAGAACTCCTGGGAGCCGTGGTGGTCGATGGCCAGGCAGATGTCGTTTTTATACGGCACCGCGTTCTCCGGCAGCAGATTGGGCGCGGCGATGTCCACCGACACCACGCTCTGCGGCACAAAGCCCTTCGGTGCCCACAGCCCCTCGGCGTAGGGCGTGTACGTCTCCGTGATCTCCGGGTTTTCCAGCAGATACGCCGTCCGGCCCAGCGCCCGCAGGGCGCGGCACAGCGCGGCGGCACAGCCCACCGTGTCCCCATCCGGGCGCACATGGGTCAGGATCAGCACGCCGTCCAGCGTCCGCAGAAAGTCCGCCGTCTCCTGCACCGTCAGCCGCGCGCTCATTCCCGGTCCTCCGGCAGCACGATGTCCGCGTTGGCGGGGTTGGCGGGCTTCACGTGGTTCAGCAGATCCAGAATGTGCGCGCCGTGGGCGATGGAGTCGTCCATGAAAAACTGCAGCTCCGGCGTGTAGCGCAGGTCGATGGCCTGGCCCAGCTCGTGCCGCAGATATCCGGCCGCAGACTTCAGCCCCTTCATCAGGCCCTTTTCATCCGCGCAGTTCAGCGCGCTGATATACACCCGCGCGTACCGCAGGTCGCTGGTGGGGTCCACCCGCGTGATGGTCAGCATCCCCTCGGATACCCGCGGGTCCTTTACGGTGCGGAGCAGGGCGCTCAGCTCCTTGCGTATCTCCTCATTGATGCGCCCGATACGGTTTCCGGCCATAGACCGTTCCTCCTCTCAAGAAAAAGAGGGGTGGGCTTTGCCCACCCCTCGGCTGTTGCTTATACCTCGATCTGCTCCATGGTGAAGGCCTCCACGATGTCGCCTTCCTTGATGTCGTTGAATTTCTCGATGCTCAGACCGCACTCGTAGCCGGACTGGACCTCCTTCACGGAGTCCTTGAACCGCTGCAGGGAGGCCAGCACGCCCTCGTGGATGACGATGCCGTCGCGGACCAGCCGTACCTGGCAGTCCTTGCGCTGCAGCTTGCCGTCCTGCACGTAGCAGCCGGCAACCGTGCCCACGCCGGACACCTTGTACGTCTGGCGCACCTCGGCGTGGCCCAGCAGCACCTCGCGGAACTTGGGGGCCAGCATACCCTTCATGGCGGCTTCGATCTCGTTGATGGCATCGTAGATCACGCGGTACATCCGCATATCCACGTTGGCCCGGGCGGCACTGTCGCGGGCGGCGGCGTCCGGCCGGACGTTGAAGCCCACGATGATGGCCTGGGAGGTGGACGCCAGCATGACGTCGCTCTCGTTGATGGCGCCCACGCCGCCGTGGATCACGCGCACGCGGACCTCCTCGTTGCTCAGCTTCTCCAGCGAGGACTTCACCGCCTCCACGCTGCCCTGCACGTCCGCCTTGACGATCAGGTTCAGGTTCTTCATCTCACCGGCCTGGATCTGGCTGAACAGATCCTCCAGCGACACCTTGGTCACAGGGGCGTTGGCCTTGGCCTTCTCCTCGGCCTTGCGCTGCTCCACCAGCTCGCGGGCCAGCTTTTCGTCGGCCACGGCGTTGAAGGTAGCGCCGGCGGAGGGTGCCTCGCTCAGACCCGTGATCTCCACGGGCACGCTGGGGCCGGCCTCGGTGATGCGCTGGCCCTTGTCACTGACCATGGCACGCACGCGGCCCACAGAGGTACCGGCGATGATGATGTCGCCCTGATGCAGCGTGCCGTTCTGTACCAACAGGGTGGCCACGGGGCCGCGGCCCTTGTCCAGCCGCGCCTCGATCACGGTGCCCTGCGCCGCGCGGTTGGGGTTGGCCTTCAGCTCGCCCACCTCGGCGGTCAGCGTCAGCATCTCCAGCAGATTATCCACGCCCATGCCGGTCTTGGCGGAGATGGGGCACACGATGGTGTCGCCGCCCCACTCCTCGCACACCAGGCCGTACTCGGTCAGCTGCTGCTTGATACGCTCGGGGTTGGCCTCGGGCTTATCCATCTTGTTGATGGCCACGATAATGGGGATACCGGCGGCCTTGGCGTGGTTGATGGACTCCACCGTCTGGGGCATGATGCCGTCCTCGGCGGCCACCACCAGAATGGCGATATCCGTCACCATGGCGCCGCGGGCGCGCATGGAGGTAAAGGCCTCATGGCCGGGGGTATCCAGAAATGTGATGGGCTTGCCATTGATCTGCACCTGATAGGCGCCGATGTGCTGGGTGATGCCGCCGGCCTCGCCGCTGGCCACGTGGGCGTTGCGGATATAGTCCAGCAGGCTGGTCTTGCCGTGGTCCACGTGGCCCATGACCACCACCACGGGTGCCCGGGGCACCAGATCCTCGTCCTTGTCCTGATGGTCGTCGATCAGGCGCTCCTCGATGGTGACGACGACCTCCTTCTCTACCTTGCAGCCCATCTCCTCGGCGATGATGGCGGCGGTGTCGAAGTCGATCATCTGGCTCAGGGAGGCCATCACGCCGTTCTTCATCAGGCACTTGACCACCTCCGCGCCGGTCTTCTTCATCCGGCTGGCCAGCTCGCCCACGCTGATCTCGTCGGGGATCTGCACGGTCACAGGGGTCTTCTTGATGACCTCCAGCCGCAGCTTCCGCAGCCGGTCGGCCTCCTCCTGCTTGCGCTTGTTGCTGGCGAAGTTATTGTCCCGCCGCTGCTTATTGCTGCGGAACTTCTCCTTGCCCTGGGGGGCCTGCTGGTCCCGCTTGCCGCTGCTGCGGGCGTCGGCCATATCCTGCAATTTCTCGTCGTACTTGTCCAGATTGACGTTGGTGGCCTTGCGGGTGTCCACCACCTGCCGCTGGGGCACGCGGGACATGGGCTGTTTGGGCTGCTCCGCCTTGGGCGCGCCGCCCTGCTGGGGCCTGCCGCCCTGGCCCTGACCCTGTACCGGCGCGGATGCGCTCTGCGCCGGCTTGGCGGCGGGCTTCTCCGCCTTCTTCTCCTCCGGCTTGGCGCCCTCGGCGAAGATCACCGCGATGCTGCTCACCGGGTTGTGCTGGGTCAGATACTCAAAGATCAGGCTCAGCTCCCGGTCCTCCAGCACCTGCATATGATTTTTGGGCGTTTCGGCGTACTTGGTCAGGATCTCCGTGATCTCCTTCGTGGACACGCCGAAGTCCTTGGCCACCTCATGCACTCTGTATTTGTTAGCGATACTACCCAAATAAAGCCACCTCCATCTCAGTTGCTCGCGCCGCGCTCACGGCGCGCTGTGTTCCTGTTATCTGCCGGTCGTTTTCCGGCTTCCCTTGCCCTTCTTTACCGGCCGCGCGTTTTCATACCGTGCGCCGGGGGCCTCCTTCTTTGCCGGCCGTTTATCCCTGGGCGGGCGGCCGCTCCGTTCCTTATAGACCCGGTCGGGGCGTCCCTCCGGATACTCCCGCCGCGGCGGACGCCGGTGTTCCGGCGCGGGGGGCCTGTGCTCCGGTGCCGGAGGCTCCGGAGATGCGTGGGGCGGCTCCGGCGGCTTGCCGCCGTGAACGCGGTGCCTGCCCTGCCGCAGGTTCTTCTCGTGCTGTAATTGCTCTTCCTTCCGTTCCCTTGCCCGCTTGGCCTTCAGGTCCAGCGCCTCCGCCGCCGCGCCGTAGATCTCCGGCTCCGCCGCCGCCAGCTTTTTCACCAGCGACTGGGCGAACCCGATATCCGTCACCGCGCACATGGCCACGCTGGTCCGGCCCAGCGCCCGGCCGAAATCCTCCTTGTCCGCCGGGAAGGGCAGGCACAGGCAGCTGCCTGCCCGGCCGAAGCTGTACGCCCGCCGCACCGAGGATGCCGCCGCGTCCCGCGCCGTAAAGATGACCCTGGCCTTCTTGGCCCGTGCCGCCGCGCCTACGGGCTCCTCGCCCACGGCCACCGCACCGGCGCGCAGCGCCAGACCCAAAGTGGATAACAAATGCTCTGTCACAGTGCCACCATCTGCCCTTCCAGCGCGTCGTACACCTCCGCCGGTATGGCGGTGTCGAAGGCGCGCTCCAGCGCACGGCTTTTCCGTGCTTTTTTCAGGCACTCCGGGTCCGGGCACACGTACGCGCCCCGGCCGGACTTCTTCCCGGTGCTGTCCAGCAGTATCTCCCCCTCCGGGGTCTTCACGATACGCAGCAGCGCCTTTTTGTCTTTCATTTCCCGGCAGCCCACACATTGCCGCTGGGGTATCTTACGGGTCTTCTGCATCGCTGCCGTTCCTTTCCGCAGCCGCCGCTTACTCCGCGTTGGCCGCCTTGATGTCGATCTTATAGCCGGTCAGCCGCGCGGCCAGACGGGCGTTCTGCCCCTCCTTGCCGATGGCCAGACTCAGCTGGTCTGCGGGCACCGTCACGCGGCAGGCCTTGCCCTCGTCGGCCAGCTGCACGCTGACCACGTCCGCCGGCGCCAGCGCCGCGGCGATAAACTCCGCCGGGTCCTCGCTGTACTTCACGATGTCGATCTTCTCGCCCCGCAGCTCGTCCACGATGGCGTTCACGCGCTGCCCCCTGGGGCCCACGCACGCGCCGATGGCGTCCACGTTGGGGTCCTCGGACCACACGGCGATCTTCGTGCGGTTGCCCGCCTCCCGGGCGATGGACCGCACCTCCACGGTGCCGTCGTAGATCTCCGGCACCTCCAGCTCAAACAGCCGCTTCACCAGACCGGGGTGGGTGCGGGAGATCATCACCTGCGGCCCGCGCGTGCTGCGGCGCACCTCCACCAGATACACCTTCACCATCTGCCCCTCGTGCAGCTCCTCGCCGGGCACCTGCTCGTTCATGGTCAGCACAGCCTCCGTGGCCTCGCTGCCGCTGCCGATCCGCAGGATCACATTGCCGTTCCGGGGGTCGATGCGGCTGACGGTGCCGGTGAGGATCTCGTGCTGCTTGCTGCCCCACTCGTCATAGATCATGCCGTGCTCGGCCTCCCGCAGACCCTGGATGATGACCTGCTTGCCGTTGCCGGCGGCGATGCGGCCGAATTCCACGGACTCCACCGGGAAGTTCACCATGCCGCCCAGCTCGTTTTTGGCGGAGATGCGCTTGGCCTCCTCCAGCGAGATCTGGCTGGCGGGGTTCTCCACCTCCTCCACGATCTCCTTCTGGACGTACATTTTCAGGTCCTTCTTCTCCTCATCCACGTCCACCACCACATACTCCACGCCCTCGTGGTCGCGCTTATAGGCGGTGGTCAGCGCCTGGATGATCTTGCCCATCATAAAGCTCTGGGGAATGCCCCGTTCCTTTTCCAGCATAGCCAGTGCCGCGAAGATCTCGTCACATTTCATGGTCGTTTCTCCTTCTATCTCAAGTCGTGTTGTCTCAGAATTCCACCCGCAGGCGCACCAGCGCCGTCTCGTTCTTCTCAAAGCGCACCGTCTCGCCGCCCATGTCCAGCAGCACCGCGCCGTTGTCATAGCCCGCCAGGGTCCCGGCGAACTCCTTGCGCCCGTCCTTGGGCTGGTACGTTTTCACCAGCACGGGGCTGCCCATGAACTGCGCAAAATCCCCCGGCCGCTTCAGCTGGCGCTCCAGCCCCGCCGAGCCCACCTCGAACACGTAGCTGCTCTCGATGGGGTCCGCCTCGTCCAGCAGATCGCTGACCGTGCGGCTGATGGCCTCGCAGTCCAGAATGTCCACGCCGCCGTCCTTGTCCAGATACAGCCGCAGGTACCACTGTCCCGCCTCCCGGACGTACTCTACATCCCAGATGCGGCAGCCCTGCGCCTGCACCGCCGGCTCCGCCAGCGCCCATACGACCTCGGTGATCTTTTTCACAGCAAGCCCTCCAACAGAACGTCCCGGTCATCATGGAACGATGACCATTAAAAAAAGCGGACGATCTCGTCCACTCCAGTCAATACCTTAACCTTACGTACACGCATAGCATACCATATAAGCACACGAAACGCAAGTGTTTTTCCGCAAAAACACCCGCAAAATAGGTCGAAAAGCTGAAAAGAACGCCCTTAGGACGCTCTTTTCAGCTTCATAACGCCTCTCGACAGCAAAAACGCCGCCAAATTTACCAGCACCACCGTGGCGCCCACCGGCGTGCCCCACAGGTACGACCCGGTCAGCCCCACGCAGAAGCACACCACACTCAGCCCCGCGGCGCAGATGACCACGCCCCGGAAGCTCCGCAGCAGCGTCATGGCCGTCAGCGCCGGGAAGATGACCAGACTGGAGATCAGCATCGCGCCCATCATCCGCATACCCAGCACGATGGTCAGCGCCGTCAGCACCGACAGGATGGTGTTGTACAGCCCCACCTTCACCCCGGTGGCCCGGGCGAAGCTCTCGTCGAAGGTGATGGCGAACAGCCGATGGTAAAACAGCACATACAGCACCAGTACCGCCGCACACAGCCCCACGCTCAGCGCCACATCCGCCCGGTCCATGGCCAGGATGGAGCCGAACATAAAGCTGTCCACATCCGTGGTCATGCCGGTGGTCAGACTGGTGACCACCACGCCCACGGCCAGCGCCGACGCGCTGACCACCGCGATGGCCGCGTCCGCGCCCATCCGGCTCCGCTCCGTCATCCGCAGCAGCCCCAGCGCCGCCAGCACCACCACCGGGATAGACACCGGCAGCGGCGCCCAGCCGCAGGCCAGCGCGATGCTCAGTGCGCCGAAGGACACATGGCTCAGCCCGTCGCCGATCATGGAGTACCGCTTCAGTACCAGCGGTACGCCCAGCAGCGCCGCGCACAGCGCCACCAGGATACCCACCACAAAAGCCCGCAGGATGAACGGGTACGTGAACATTTCCAGCAGTAAGCTCATGCCTCGTCACCTCCGAACCGTTTGCCCCAGGGGGACGTTAGATAGTCCGCCGCCGTGCCGAAAAAGTACGTTCCGTGGCCGGCGTGCAGAATATGGTCGGCGTAGCGCAGGGCACTGCGTATATCGTGTGTCACCGCCACGATGGCGATGCCCTCCTGCTTGTTCAGGTATTCCAGCGTGCGGTACAGCTCCTGGGCCGCCGCCGGGTCCAGCCCCGTCACCGGCTCGTCCAGGATCAGCAGCTCACCGGCGGCGCACAGCGCCCGCGCCAGCAGCACCCGCTGCTGCTGCCCGCCGGACAGCTCCCGGTAGCACCGGTCCTTCAGCTCCAGCACGCCCAGCTTGCCCATGTGCATCAGCGCGGTGGACTTCTCCTTCGGCGTGTAGAAAAACCGCATGCCCCGGCTGCTGAGAAAGCCGCTGCGTACCACCTCTGTCACCGTGGCGGGAAAGTCCTTCTGCGCCTTTGTCTGCTGGGGCAGATAGCCGATGGCGCCGGAGCGCAGGGAGGGCGAACGTACGATCTCGCCCGCCATGGGGTGCAGCAGCCCCAGCAGGCTCTTCACCAGCGTGGATTTGCCGCTGCCGTTCTCGCCCACGATGCACACATAGTCGCCGCTGTGCACCTGAAAGTTCAGGTGCTCCCACACCGGCTTGCCCTCATAGCCCAGCGCCGCGTCCCGGCAGTCCAGCAATATGCGCTTCTCCTGTTCCATCAGGACAGTCCCTCCTTCAGTGCCGCCGCGTTGGCGGTCATCAGACTGATATAGGTGGCTCCGCCGTCGAATTCCGTCCGGCTCACCGTCTGGCAGGAGTGGAACGTCCGCACCTGCGCCCCGGTGGTCTCGGCGATGGCCTGCGCCACCTTCCGGCTGCTCAGCTCGATGGTGTATACCACCGGTATCTCCTGCTCCTCCACCACGTCGATCAGGTATTTCAGCGTGGAGAGAGACGGCTCCGTATCTCCGGCGCAGCCGTGGAACGCCGCCCGGTAATCCAGATCATATTCCCTGCAGAAATACAGCAGCGGGAACCGATCGCCGAACACCAGCAGCCGCCGCGCCGCATGGTCCGTGATGTCCCGGAATGTCTCGTCCAGCGCCTGCAATTCGTCCAGATAGTCCGCCAGCCGAGCCCGATAGCCGTCGGCATTGTCCGGATCGGCCTCACACAGCGTATCGCAGATGGCCCGGCACAGGGCCATGGCGTTCACCGGCGATGTCCAGATGTGCTCGTCGTACTCTATTTCCTCTTCGTGGCCATCGTGCAGATGCCCGTCATGCGCCTCATGGTCATCGTGCTCGCCATGTTCGTCATGTGCGTGGTCATGGCCGCCCTGCATCCCCTCGGCGTACTCCTCCCGGTATGTCTCCACGCAGTCCATCATAGCCAGCCGGTAGGGGATAGCCTCGCCTGCCGCGTCCAGAATATCCTCCACCCACAGCTCGCTTTCCCCGCCGTTGTAGATGAACACCTCCGCCTCGCTGACGGCGATCACGTCCAGCGGCGTGGGCTCAAAGCTGTGTGTCTCCCGCCCGGCGGGCACCAGCAGCACCGCGTCCACCGCGTCCCCGCCGATCTGCCGCACAAAGTCGTAGTAGGGGAACAGCGTGCACACCACGTTCAGTTTCCCGCTTTGCGGACGGTCCTGCCGCCCGCAGCCCGCCAGCGTCAGCGCCAATACCGCCGCCAGCACCGCTGCGCCTGCTCGTCTCACGTGTCCCGCCTCCTTTGCGTGTCTTGTCTCATAAAATCATAGTATACCACACAATTCGCAAAAAGGGAAGTGCCCGCCTTTTGCGTCCGGACACCGTCTCCCTGCGTATAATTAACGCACACTTAACACGGCGATGAAAAAGTTTCCCAATATGAAAGTGAAGATATTTGCGCCGGAAAACATGGAAAACATCTGCGCTTTGCATATATTTAAACGCAGAGCGGCTGAAAAATACCGCAAAAACCACGTTACAAACGTTAAGATAATGTTAAAACAGAAAAAGACGTTACAATTGCTGATCGAGCCATGCGACGCTTTTCTGCATACTTTTTCCATAGTCCGCAGCGTTTTTCTGCGGATGTGTTTTCAGTTGTTCCCGGGACCGCCATCCGGTCAACATCTCTCCTGACAGATCGAAAAGACCGCCGTCCGGCGGTCTTTTTTGTTCCCTTCCCCCGCCTGTTAATAAACCTACAATCGGTTTCCTGAAAAGAAAATATCCACCATCCGTTGCAAAAATCGCGGAACCTCACCAAAAGCCGAATGGTTTAATGTAAAAAAAGAAGCAAAAACCATATAAAACATGTGGAAAAATCCGTTCATAGAATGTTAAAAATGTACAATATGGCGCTCAATTTTTATAAAAACTGCTAATTGCGGGCGGAAAGAGTTTCCTGTATACTTTTTTCAGGTAGCCTTGAAGGGATTTTATCCCGTGAGGAAATACCTGCGGGGCATGGCGGTGCCCCGTGCCGTTTCCTGTCAATAGACGGGTGCGGTAAAGTTTATCAGCTTCTGCGGCGACGTAGGGGCAAAAATCTGTTAAGGAGAGAAAACAATGGAAGAAAGAAAAGGCTTTGGATCCAATTTCGGATTCCTGATGGCCGCGGTCGGCTCTGCAGTCGGCCTGGGCAACATCTGGGGCTTCCCCAATAAGATGGGTGCCTCCGGCGGCTTCACGTTCCTCATCATCTATCTGATCCTGGCGGTCCTGTGCGGCTTCATCGTTATGGTGGGCGAGCTGGCCATCGGCCGCAAGACCGGCCACGGCGCCGTGGGCGCGTACAAGGCTCTGTCCAAGAAGTTCAAGTGGATGGGCTGGCTGGGCATCCTGTCCGCCTTCTTCATCCTGTTCTTCTACTGCGCACTGGGCGGCTACTGCATCAAGTACACCGTTCTGAACATCGGCGATCTGTTCGGTGCCGGCTTCGGCTCCAATGGCCTGTCCGGCGGCGAAATTTTCGGCAACTTCCTGGGCAGTCCCGTTGAGGGTATTATCTACGGCCTTATTTTCGTGGCGCTGACCATGCTCATCGTTATGGGCGGCGTCGGCGGCGGCATCGAGAAGGTCTGTTCCGTGGGTATGCCCGCCCTGTTCGTGGCCCTGCTGATCTGCATCATCCGCGCCTGCACCCTGGAGGGTACCGACGTGGCCGTGCAGATCCTGCAGGCGGACGGTTCTCTCGTGGAGGGCGTTGTTAACGGCAGTGCTCTGGACGGTCTGAAGTACATGTTCTCCCCCGGCTGGGCGGCCAATGTCGGCTATTATGTGCCCGCCAAGGCGGTTGTTGACGGCGCGGAGGTTTCCTCCATCATGGTCAATGGCGTGGCACAGGCCATCGTCGCCTACAAGTCCGGCGCTCCCAGCATCTTTAGCGTTGTTTCCACCGCTGGCGGCCAGATGTTCTTCTCCCTGTCTCTGGGCATGGGCGCCATGATCACCTACGGCTCCTACCTGCAGAAGAAGGAGAACCTGCAGAAGAACGCCCTGCTGATCATCATCATGGATACCCTGGTGGCCCTGATGGCCGGTCTGTGCGTCATGCCCGCCCGCTTCGCGCTGGATCCCGCCGGCAACATCGGCGGCCCCAAGCTGCTGTTTATCACCATGCAGAACGTGTTCCACTCCATGGGCACACTGGGCCCCATCTTCGGCATCCTGTTCTATCTGCTGGTGGTGTTTGCCGCCATCTCCTCCTCCATCTCCCTGCTGGAGGTCATCGTGGCCCACTTCGTGGATAAGGCCCGTATCGAGGGCAAGGGTGACAAGCGTAAGCCCTACACCCTCATCGCCGCGGCTCTGGTGGGCCTGGGCTGCATCCTGGTCTGCGCCGACTGCCTGGGTTCCAGCGGTATCGCACCGGCCAATATACTGAATATAGCGGAACCCAAGAACTGGGCGGCTGACTGGCTGGACTTCTGGGATGCACTGTCCGAGGGCGTTATGATGCCCCTGGGCGCCCTGCTGATGTGCCTGATGATCGGCTGGGAGATCGGCCCCGAGTTCGTCAAGGAAGAGGCGGAGCAGTCCGGTCATGCCATGGGCAGCTACGGCTTCTTCAAGGTCTGCGTCAAGTTCATCACCCCGCTGTGCATGGTCCTCATCCTGTACGGCCAGATCAAGGAGTTCTTCTTCTAAGTAAATGCAGAACGCCGGAGTATTGCTCCGGCGTTCTTTCTGCCGCAAAAGGCCGGGCGCTTTCAGCGCCCGGCCTTTTGCTTACTTAAGCGTGATGCTGTTTTGCAGTACGGCAACGCTGTACAGCAGCAGTACGTCCGCCCCCTCCGGGAATTCCGTCACCCGCGCCAGCGCGTCTGTGGCCATATACCGGATATCGACCACATAGACGGTGCGGTAGCTGCCCGCCAGCAGCGGCACAAGGCTGCTGCCGAAGGAATCCCGGAACACGATCAGCGTCCGGTCATTGTCTGCCGCCGGGTTTTCGATCCGCAGCAGCGCCTTCGGCCCGCCCAGAAACAGATCATAGGGCGATTTCTCCGCCGCGGTAAAGTCGTATACGCCGCCGGTGCTGTCCGTCTCATAGTCGTATACCGTGCAGCCCTCCAGCACCGGTGTACTGATGTAGGAGAGTATATCCGCCGTCAGCGTCTCCGTCGTCTTGCCCCAGTAGCTGCCGTGAAATTCGCCCGCCAGCGCGCACAGCGTCTCCTCCGTCGTGTCCGGCGCAGGCGCACTCATGGCCTCCGATATGGTCTGCGCCACGGCGGAAAGACGCTCCTGCCGCCAGTGGATGTCTGTCCGGTAATAATCCTCCAGCGACAGCAGCCCGGAAATATCGATCGTCTCCACCGGCAGCCGCTGCGCCAGATAGTCCGCCGTCTCCTGGGCCCCGGCGGGCGTGTAGCCCTCCGGCGTCTCCATAAAAGCGGCTCTGTCCGGGATCACGCTCATATACACGTTCTCCGACCCGGAAAAATATGTCTCCAGTAGGTGGGAAAACCGCTTCACCGCGAAGTCCAGCGATTTTTCGTCCCACGCCGCGTCAGCGGCAGCGGCATAGCCCCGGTACACATATACCTCCGGCTGCGTATCCTCCTGCACCCGCCGGGTGGGAATGGCGGCAGCAGCTATGACCATAGCCGCTGCCGCCAGCAGAAATACGCCTCGCTCTATCCAGCGCTTCACTGGATAGCCTCATCGTAGGTGGCCTGAACGCCGTAGATCCCGTTCAGGTGGGACATAAAGGTGTTCACAAGATCCTCGGCACCGAACACGGACACCACATACTCGCCCACCACGGCCACGGCAACCTTATCGGGGAAGCCGCACATCCACTGCCGCTGCTGGATGTTGTCCCGCAGGGCGGTGGCCAGGGCGGCCGGATCGTCGGTGCAGTGGTACGCCGCGGCGGTAAAGGTGTTCTGGTTCATCATGTGCACCAGGGATGCCGCCTGGTCCACCTTGGCCGTCTCCGGCAGGCCGAGGGCGCTGTCCACAGCGGCGCGGTCGGTCAGGTCATAGACGCCGGGGGCGTCCTCCTTGCTGTTCGCCTCGGAGTAGTCGCCGCCGGCGGCGGGGAACTTCTCGTCGTCGGTGTAGGTGCTCCACACCTTTTCCAGCAGGTCAAGAGCGCTGGCGGGCGCGGCGGACTGGTCGCCCTTGCCGTCGTTCTTCGTGCCGCAGGCGGCGAGACTCAGGGTCAGCATGGCGGCGAGTACAAGGGAAATGATTTTTTTCATCGTGTAGTTTCCTCCTGAAATAGGTTTCTGTCCATTGAGACGGAGCGCGGTGCGATTTGGTTCCATGGAAAGCTTTTCCGCTTTTACAGCCAGCTCTGGTCAAAGCCGTAGGGCAGCAGCTCCTTCAGCGCGAAGCGCTTGCTCTCGCCCTTTCCGTTCAGGCAGATCACCGTCAGGTCGGGTGCGAACTCCATCATCACCTGCCGGCAGGTGCCGCAGGGCACGCAGTAGTCCTCGCTTTTCCCGGCGATGACGATGGTGTCAAAGTCCCTGTGCCCCTCACTGACCGCCTTGACCATGGCCGTCCGTTCGGCGCATATCGTGGCGCCGTAGGCGGCGTTCTCCACGTTGCAGCCGGTAAACACCGTCCCGTCCTTACACAGCAGCGCCGCGCCCACCGGGAAGTGGGAATAGGGTACATAGGAACGCTCCAGCATGGCCACCGCCATATCACAAAGCTGTTTTTCCGTCATGGTGCATCCTCCTTTGATCTTTTCCGGTTTCTTCCTTGTTTATACCTCAGCTCAGCTCCGCCTTGCCGGTGTAGAGCTGATAATACTTGCCCTGCTGCGCCAGCAGCTCCTGATGGTCGCCGCGTTCGATGATGCGTCCGTGCTCCAGCACCAGAATGGCCTGGCTGTTCCGCACGGTGGACAGCCGGTGTGCGATAACGAACACCGTCCGGCCCTCCATCAGCGAGTCCATGCCCTGTTCGATCAGGTTTTCCGTCCGCGTGTCGATGGAGCTGGTGGCCTCGTCCAGGATCAGTACCGGCGGGTCGGACACCGCCGCCCGGGCGATGGCCAGCAGCTGCCGCTCACCCTGGCTCAGGCTGCCGCCGTCCCCGGTGATCACCGTGTCATACCCCTGGGGCAGGTGGCGGATAAAGCTGTCGGCGTTGGCCAGCTTCGCCGCGGCCCGTACCTCCTCGTCCGTGGCGTCCAGCCGTCCGTAGCGGATGTTGTCGGCGATGGTGCCGGTGAACAGGTGGGTGTCCTGCAATACCATGCCCAGCGAACGGCGCAGGGAGTCCTTCTGGATGTCCTTCACGTCGATGCCGTCATAGGTGATGGTACCCTCCTGTACGTCGTAAAACCGGTTGATGAGGTTGGTGATGGTGGTCTTGCCCGCGCCGGTGGAGCCCACAAAGGCGATCTTTTGCCCCGGCTTGGCGAACAGCGATACGTCGTTCAGTACCGTCTTTTCTCCGTCGTAGGAGAAGGTCACGTGGTCGAAGCGCACGTCGCCCTTCAGCTCCACCAGCGTGCCGTCGGGCTTTTTCCACGCCCAGCAGCCGGTGCGGCGGTCTGTCTCGGTCAGCGCATCGCCATGCTTTTCCACCCGGACGATGACGGTCTTGCCCTCGTCCACCTCCGGCTCGGCCTCCATCACGGCGAAGATGCGCTCCGCGCCGGCCACCGCCGCCAGCAGCACGTTCACCTGCTGGCTGATCTGCGAGATGGGCTGGCTCACCTGCTTCACATACAGCAGGTACGCGCCCAGGGAGCCCACGTCGAACATCCCGCCGATGGCCAGCAGTCCGCCCACGCAGCAGGTGACGGCGTAGTCGATGCGGGAGAGGTTGGCCATGGCCGGCATCATGGCGCCGGAGTAGGTCTGGGCCGCCGTGGCGGCGTCCCGATAGCTGTCGTTCAGCCCGGAGAACTGCGCGATGGCCTTGCTCTCGTGGTTGAACACCTTGATGACCTTCTGGCCCTCCACCATCTCCTCGATATAGCCGTTCATGGCGCCCAGCGCCTGCTGCTGCGCCTGAAAGCTCACGCGGCTTCTGCCGCCCACGCCCTTGACCACCAGCAGCATCAGCACCAGGAAGGCAACGGTGATCAGCGTCAGCACCCAGTTCATATACAGCATCATAACAACAATGCCGATAAACGTCAAGGTGCAGGACACCACGCTGGCAAAGCTGGAGTTGATCATCTCCGACACGGTGTCCATGTCGTTGGTAAAGCGGCTCATCAGGTCGCCGGACTGGTGGGTGTCGAAGTACCGCAGGGGCAGGTCCTGCAATTTGTCGAACAGGTCCTGCCGCATCTGTGCCACCGTCCGCTGGGCGATGTGCACCATGATCCGGGAATAAGCGTAGGAGCACAGGCCCGACAGCAGGAACAGCCCCAGCAGCAGCGCCAGCATTTTCAGCAGGCCGGTGAAGTCACCCACCAGAATATAGTCGTTGATAATGGGCTTGAGCAGATAGCTGCTCATCACCGAGCCCACGGAGCTGATCACCAGGCAGAGGAACACCACCACCAGCGACGCCTTGTAGCGCCCGATATAGCGCAGCAGCTTGCTCACCGTGCCTCTGAAGTCCTTGGGCCGCTGGAATCCGTGTCCCTGGGGCCCGTGGCCGCGCGGTCCGCCGCGTTTTTGTTCAGCCATCGATGCTCACTCCTTCCTGCTGGGAGCGATAGACCTCCCGATAGATGTCGCTCCGCGCCATCAGCTCCTCGTGGGTGCCCATGGCGGAGAGGTGCCCATCCTCCATCACCAGTATCAGGTCGGCGTCCATAACGGACGTGATCCGCTGGGCGATGATGAGCTTTGTGCAGCCGGGCAGCGCCGTTTTCAGCGCGCCTCGGATCTTCGCGTCCGTGGCGGTGTCCACCGCGCTGGTGGAGTCGTCCAGGATCAGTATCTTCGGCTTCCGCAGCACCGCTCGGGCGATGCACAGCCGCTGCTTCTGCCCGCCGGAGACATTGGTGCCGCCCTGCTCGATATAGGTGTCGTACCCGTCCGGCATCTTCTCGATGAACTCGTCGGCGCAGGCCAGGCGGCAGGCGTCCTCGATCTCCTGATCGCTGGCGTTCTCATCGCCCCAGCGCAGGTTCTCCCGGATGGTGCCGGAGAACAGCGTGTTCTTCTGCAATACCATGGCGCAGCCATCCCGCAGCGCCTCCATGGTGTAGTCCTTCACATTGTGCCCGCCCACATACACCGCGCCGCCGTTCACGTCGTACAGCCGGGGGATCATGCTCACCAGCGTGGTCTTGGCGCTGCCGGTGCCGCCCAGTATGCCTACCGTGGCCCCGCTGGGCACGGTGAAGCTCACATCCTCCAGGTTCCAGGCCTCCGCCGTGTCGTGGTACTTGAAATACACGTGGTCAAAGCGGATGGAGCCGTCCTCCACCTTCCGTGCCGGGTCGGCCTGCTCGTCGGTGATGCAGGGCTTCTCCTCCAGCACCTCGGCGATACGCTTGCCGCAGGCGATGGCCCGGGTCAGCATCATCAGCACCACGGATACCATCATCAGCGACATCAGTATCTCACTCACATAGGTAAAGAACGCGATCAGGTCGCCGGAGAGCAGCGTGCCCTCCCACACATAGTGGCCGCCGATCCACATCACCGCCGTGATGGTACCGCCCATCAGGATCATCATCACCGGCATGAACAGCACCACAAAGCCGAAGGCGCGCTCGGCCATGCTCCGCAGCTTTTCACTGCGCTGGGCGAACTTCTCCTTTTCCTGCGCCTCGCGCACAAAGGATTTCACCACGCGTATGGCGTTCAGGTCCTCCTGCACCACCAGGTTCAGCTGGTCCGTGGCCCCCTGCAAAGAGGTGAAGAACGGACCTACCCGCTTGATGACGATGACCACCGCGATGATCAGCAGGGGAATGACCACCAGGAACACCTGGCTCAGCCGCTGGCTGATGATCAGGGCCATTACCAGCGCCGTCACCAGCATGGTGGGGGCGCGGACCAGCATACGCATTCCCATGAATGTGGTCATCTGCACCGAGGCCACGTCGTTGGTCAGCCGCGTCACCAGACTGGCGGTGGAGAAGCGCTCGATGTTGGCAAAGGAGAAGCGCTGTACCTGCTCGTACTCCGCCTTCCGCAGCGCCGCGCCGAAGCCCATGGACGCCTTGGCGGCCAAAGCCGCCGCGCCCACGCCGCAGCCCAGCGCCAGCAGCGCCATGATGACCATTTTCAGCCCCGCCATCAGGATATAGCCTCTGTCTCCGTTGGCGATGCCGATATCCACGATGTCGCTCATCACCTGGGGCAGCGTCAGCTCCAGCACCGCCTCTCCGGCGGAGCAGGCGATGGCGAACAGCATCAGCAGGCGGTAGCCCTTGGTATAGGGCGCCAATTTTTTTATCATGCTTCCTCCTCCTCGTCGGTCAGGTTCCATCCCGCCCGCAGCAGAAACGCGGTGAACTGCGCCTTTTCCTCCTGCGTGAAGCCGCGCTCCAGCCGTTCGTTCACCTGGCGCAGCACGGCCTGAAAATCGTCGTGGAACCGCTGGCCCTCCTCTGTCAGTGCCAGAATGCGGCACCGTCCGTCCGTGGCGCTGACGGTGCGGTATACCAGCCCCTTCTCCTCCAGCCGGTCCACGATGCCGTTCACCGTGCTGGGCTTGATCATCAGGTGGCGCTCCAGCGTCTTCTGGTTCACGCTGCCCTCCGCGTCGTGCAGGAACATCAGCGTCCGGCACTGCATGGGCGATACGTCGTAGCGCTTCAGCATCCGCCCCATCAGCTTATGCACCTGGTGATCGCAGTAGCCGAACAGCGCGCCGAAGTGCGCCGGGTGCTCGTCAAAGCAGAATTTCATGGCGGTCCTCCTTCTTTGCTTTTGAATTTTTAGCATACAAACTATTAGTGTGCTAAATGGTAGCACCAATATTTTTTGTTGTCAATAGGGAAGAGGGGCGGCTCTGTAAACGATCTGTGAACGGCGGGCGCGCTTTGTGAATGATTTGTTAATTCTTTATCAAGCCTGTTGACTTCCGCCCCGGATGCGTGTATGATACGCTCATCCGAAAGGATACCCACCCATTGTATTTCTCTCTCCTTTTACTGAAAAAAAGGCGGCGCTGAAGCGCCGTCTTTTTTCGTGTCTGCCCTTGTCAACAGAGGGTATAATAAAAGCAAAAGCGAAATAGGCGGCAAAAAACAGTTGCCATCGCGGAAGAATTGTAGTAGAATATATCTCACGAACTTGTCCTCCGCCGTGAGCTGCGGGGCCGGTCTCGCGCAATGGATACCCACGAATCATGTCAGGCGGGGAACCGAGCAGCATTAAGAGGGATTATCCATGTGCCGCGAGGGTGCCGGCCCTGTGGCTCACGGCGGAGGACTTGTTTATTTTGTTTGTCAGCAGGGAGGTGTGCCCATGTACCAGGCGCTGTACCGCAAATACCGGCCCAAGACCTTTTCCGAGGTGGTGGGCCAGCAGCACATCACCGATACGCTCCAGCGCCAGGTGGCCGACGGTCAGGTGGGCCACGCCTACCTGTTCACCGGCACCCGCGGCACCGGCAAGACCACCTGCGCCCGCATCCTGGCCAAGGCCGTCAACTGCCAGCACCCCATTGACGGCGCGCCCTGCAACCAGTGCGCCGCCTGCCGCGGCATTGACGACGGCTCACTGCTGGATGTGACGGAGCTGGACGCCGCCTCCAATGGCAGCGTCAACGACGCCCGCAGCCTGCGGGAGGAGGCCGTCTACCCGCCGGCGGTGCTGCAAAAGCGCGTCTACATCATCGACGAGGTGCATATGCTCTCCCGCGACGCTTTCAACGCCCTGCTGAAGATCATGGAGGAGCCGCCCGCCCACCTGCTGTTTATTCTGGCCACCACCGAGATCCAGAAGGTCCCGGCCACCATACTCTCCCGCTGCCAGCGGTTCAACTTCAAGCGCATCCTGCCCCACGATATGGAGCAGCAGCTGCTGAAGGTGGCGAAGGCCGAAGCCATCGACCTGACCCCGGACGGGGCGGACCTGCTGGCCCGCATGGCCAACGGCGCCCTGCGCGACGCGCTCAGCCTGCTGGACCAGTGCCGTGCCGCCGGCGCGGTCGTGGACGGCCGCAGCGTGCTGGACACGCTGGGACTGGCCGGCAGCACCCAGACGGTGCAGCTCATGCGCCTGCTCCTGGCGCGTCAGGGGGGCGACGCTTTGGCGCTGCTGGACCAGCTGTACCGGGGCGGCAAGGATGTGGGCGCGCTGCTGGGCGAGCTCAGCGACCTGTGCCGGGATATGACCGTTCTGGCCGCTGCGCCGGAGGGCGGCGCCGCCCTGCTGGGCGGCCTGTATGATCGCAAGACCCTCTCTGAACTGACGGCGGAGATCCCCATGCGCCGCCTGCTCTATATGACCGATACCATCCAGCGCACCGCCGCGGCCCTGCCCCGGAGCATCCGCCAGCGGACGGACGCCGAGCTATGTCTGCTGCGTCTGTGCGACGAGAGCCTTTCCAACGACACGGAGGCTCTGGCGGACCGCGTCTCCGCCTTGGAGGACGCCTTGAAGAAGGGCGTCGTCCCGGCGGAAAGACCCGCCGCCCATCCGGCGGCCGCGCCAAATCCGCCGCCCCGGCGCGAAGTGTCTCCGATCCCGCATGAGGCGTCTCCCGCACCGGTACCCACGCCGGCCCCCACGGCCCCTGCACCTCCGGCCCCTGCGCCGGAGAGCGCCCCGGCGGCGCCCGCCGCCGGCGGTGACAGCCAGGTCTGGGCCGCGCTTATCGAGCACTACAAGGGGCCCCTGACCATCCCCGACCGGGTATGGCTGAACCAGGCGACAGGTACGCTGGAGGGGGATGTGCTCACCGTTTCCTGTGCCAACGATCTGGTGAAGCAGCAGCTCAGCCGCAAGGCCATCGAGGACGTGCTCTGCGGTGTCACCAGCCGCCATGTGGGCCGTCCCGTCCGGGTGCAGTTCACCGTAGGCGGCGGCTCCGCCGCACCCGTGCGGCACGCCCCGTCCCGTCC